>Ga0116171_10001381_pt1 | contig 24183 bp, 17 predicted proteins | sample AD_JPNHW2_MetaG_FD_89798 | JGI IMG/M metagenome (GOLD analysis project Ga0116171, IMG submission 89798) | Active sludge microbial communities of municipal wastewater-treating anaerobic digesters from Japan - AD_JPNHW2_MetaG | ecosystem: Engineered > Bioreactor > Anaerobic > Digestate | place...
CAACATGGTTGGCAGCATAACCGGCATTATTTGTGATGGCGCCAAAGTTGGCTGTGCCATCAAGCTTATCTGCGCAGTAGATTCTGCGTTTCAGGCCGCATTGATGGCGATGCGCGGGCTGCGTCTGCCCACAACCAATGGGGTGCTGGGCGACACGCTTGAGTCTAGTCTTGCCAATATCGGTTTAATCGCGGCACCCGGCATGATTGAAACCGACGACCAGATACTGGCCATCATGCTGGGCAAGCCTCTGCATGCTGATTGAACCGGTAACAGGTTTTAACGGCCGGCTTGAGTTTCCGGGCGACAAATCGATTTCGCACCGACTGGTTCTGATTTCTCTGCTTTTAAACGGCAGCCTCAATATAGAAAACATTGGCGACGGCGCCGATGTGGCAACCAGTCTTCAGATTGTTGAGCAACTCGGCGTCAAGGTTGATCGCCGCGGCAACCGGGTTCTGCTGGTTAACCGGCAAACTGTTTCTGGTAATGGCTGGCCCGTTCAAGAAATAAACTGTGGCAATTCAGGAACCAGCGTCAGGCTGCTTGCCGGTATTCTGGCGGGTTTTCCTGGCACTTACCGGCTGACCGGCGATGAGTCTTTGTCGCGTCGGCCAATGTTGCGGGTAAGCGAACCGCTTGCAGATATGGGTGCTGATATTGCCTGTGACCTTGCCGGGACCCTTCCAATGTTAATCAAAGGCAAGTCAGATCTTGGCCCGATCAGTTTCGTTAACCGGCATGGCTCAGCGCAGGTAAAATCGGCAATCTTGCTGGCCGGCAGTCTTGCGAACGGCGAGACTGTTGTGACTGAACCATTGCCGAGTCGAGATCACAGCGAGCGACTGCTGGCGCAGTTGGGTGCCCCCATCACCTTCAAACCCGGCGAAGTCAGAATCAGTGGGCCGTTTAAATTTAGCGGTCATCATGCCTTTTGTGTGCCTGGAGACATCAGCAGTGCGGCTTTTTTTGCGGTTGCAGCTGCGATTTTTCCGGGCAGTCGGGTGGTTCTCGACAATGTTCTGTTGAATCCATCTCGTACTGGCTTTCTTGAGGTATTACAACGCATGGGGGCATCAGTTGTAGTCGAGAAGCAGACCCACACCTGGGAACCAATGGGCAGTGTAGTAATCGAAGGTCGTGAATTACGCCCAACCCGGATAAGCCCCAGGGAAATTCCGGGTCTTGTGGATGAAATTCCGGCCCTGGCTGTGGCCATGGCGTTTGCCGGCGGGCGTTCGACAATCAGTGGCGCCGGTGAGCTTCGTTATAAAGAAAGTGACCGCCTTGCCCACCTGGCAGGGCAATTCAGAAAAGCGGGCATACAATGCGGGGAATTGCCCGACGGCCTGATAATTGAAGGGAACACGATTGTACCGGGCGGCAGTGAACTTGATCCGGCCGGCGATCATCGTCTGGCAATGGCTTTCACTATACTTGGCCTTCGGAGCCAGAGGGGCAGCGTCATAAAAAATTCTGAATGCGTAAAAATTTCTTTTCACCATTTTTTCGATTGTTGTTACAGCTGCATCAAAAGCAGAATTTAAAAGCATCAGACCATTTTTTTTCTTTGCTTTTTTTTGTTGCACAAAGGCCGAAAATAGTGTACGATGTCGCCCATTAGTCGGTTCATTATCGCTAACCGATGAGTTCATAGGAGCCTTTTCAGACCTTGCATTCAACCAGTAATACAGGTATCTGTGATATAGTTGCCATTGATGGCCCTGCCGGGGCCGGCAAAAGTACGGTCGCCCGGATGGCCGCTGATCGGCTTGGTTATGGCTACCTTGATACCGGTGCCATGTATCGCGCCGTAACCCTGAAAGCCTTGCAGGAAAACCTTGATTTTACTGACAGTGCTGCCATGCGTCGTTGTGCAACTGAGTGTGGTCTGCGTTTTGCAACGAATGAGGGTTCTTCGCAGCCAAGAGTTTTTCTTAAAAATATCGAAGTTACCCACGATATCCGCAACCCTGAAGTAGCTCGCCATGTTTCGGCGGTGGCTGCCGATCAGGGAGTGCGTGAATGCATGACGGCTCTGCAGCGGCAGATCGGTCGGCAGGGTCGCTGGGTTGTCGATGGCCGAGACATCGGGTCAGTCGTTTTTCCTGAAGCACGCAGCAAGATTTTTCTTACCGCTTCGATTGAAGAACGCGCCAGACGTCGCCTCCAGGATCAGCGCGACAAGGGCTTCGCCGCCGATCTTGAGAGCCTGAAAAAAGAGATCGCAGCCCGTGATGAATATGATTCAAATCGTGAATTTGCTCCACTAAAGCAGGCAGATGGAGCCGTATATCTGGATACAACCGCACTGACCATTGAACAGGTCATTGATCGGATTATCATAATTGTAACTAATACCCGGGACAATTTGATCCCAACGGAGGAACGTATGACCCAAAGTAAAAACACCAACAAGGAACAGGCTGAAAGCGCCAACGACAGTCCGATGACGATGGAGGAAGCGCTGAACGGTGAGTTCCGGACAATCTCCAGGGGAGCCATAGTAACAGGCACCGTCATCGAGAAGAATCAGAGCGGCATTTATGTCGATCTCGGTTACAAATCAGACGGCATCGTTCCGATGGATGAATTTGACGGCGAAGAATCAAAGTACAATGTCGGCGACGAAATCAGGGTTTATGTCAAGAAGGTTGATGACGGCCATGGTCAGTTGCTGCTTTCATTGCGCCGCGCCCAGGAACTCGGTTCATGGGATGATCTTGACGAAGCTTTTAAGAATAAAACTCCGGTCGAAGGCATGATTAAAGAACGCATCAAGGGCGGCTACAACGTCAGCGTTCTTGGCGTCAGAGCTTTTCTGCCCCAGAGCCAGCTTTCACATGGCAAGAATGCCAAAGAAAGCATCGGCCAGAGCTTTCCGATGGTTATAACTGAATATGACAGGCGCCGCAAGAATGTGGTCGTGTCTGAACGCGCCATTCTCGACAAGGTTCGCGACAAACGCAAAGGCGAAATTTTTGAAAAATATCATGTTGATGATGTAATCACCGGCATCGTTTCAAGAATCGTTGAATACGGCGCTTTTGTAGACCTTGGCGATGGCGTTGAAGGCCTCATTCACCGCAACGACCTGAGCTGGTCAGTGATTTCCAACCCCCGCGAAGTAGTTCAGCCGGGCGAAACCATTGATGCCAAGATTCTCAAGATGGATGTCGAAAAGGGCAAAATCAGCCTGGGCATCAAACAGAAAAAAGAAAATCCCTGGGAAACCGTTGACAACCGCTATAAGGTTGGCCAGAAATATCATGGCAAAGTGAAGAACCTCATGGATTTCGGCGCTTTTGTTGAACTTGAAGAAGGCGTTGAAGGCCTGGTTCACATTTCTGATCTGTCATGGGCACGCAATATCAAGCATCCGAGCGAAGTCGTTAAAACCAGCGACTCTATCGATATCGTGGTAAAAGAAATCGACAAAGAAAAGAAGCGCATCAGCCTTTCCTACAAAGAAGTTCTGCCCCACCCGTGGGAACAGGTCACTGCCAATTACAAAATCGGTGACGTGGTAACCGGCAAAGTTAACAACATGACTGACTTTGGTGCTTTTATTGAGATCGCTCAGGGCGTTGAAGGCCTGTTGCATGTCTCCGACATGGACTGGGTCAAAAAAGTCAATCACCCGAAAGAAATCCTTGAAAAGGGTCAAGAAATCAAAGTCAAGATACTCAACATTGACACCACAAACCACAGACTGTCTCTTGGCCTGAAACAGACCACCACCGACCCATGGGAACGCCTTGAATACGAATACAAGATTGGCGATCAGGTAACCGGCGTTGTTAAAAACCTGGTTCCCTATGGTGCTTTCGTTCAGCTGGAAAACGGCCTCGAAGGTCTGCTGCACGTTTCTGAATATTCATGGCAGAACGATTCCGAGAATCCGGGCGCGGCTCTCAAGGTTGGCGACCAGGTTACCGTCATGGTCTATGAAATCGACAAGAATAAGCAGAAAATCGGCCTGTCACTGCGCCGCATGCAGGATGACCCTTGGAAAGATGTTGAACGCAAATTCGGCAAAGACAGTGTTCATCAGGGCAAAGTTGCTTTGATTCTCGAAAATGGCGTTGAAGTCGAAGTTACTGATGGCGTGATGGGTTTTGTTCACATCTCGCAGCTTTCAGCACAGCGCGTTAACAGCCCATCTGAAGTAGTTAAACAGGGCGATACCGTTACTTACAAGGTTCTCGAACTTGATCGCAAGAATCGCCGGCTGAAACTCTCGATTAAAGAAGCCAACATGGACAGCGATGCCAAGGAACTGAAGAAATATCAGGCAGAATCTGAATCAGGCTTCTCTGATACGATTGGCGACCTGCTCAAAGCTCAGCTTGAATCATTCAAATCAAAGCTCGACAAATAAGCATTAACTCCCCTGAGATATCAGGGCAGTCAAAGATTTGATTTACCCGAACCCCTGCAGTTCACTCTGCAGGGGTTCCATTTTTTCATTTGCGAAAGAAAGCCTGCAACAGGCCTGCAAGCGGCCTCGGTGAATACCTGTATGCATTGTGTGGGCAGTATTCACAGGGGTTGCGGATTAAATTCGTGCTTGACAAGATATGGTCTGGCAAAGTAAAAATGGACATCGTTTTTAAAGAAGATTTTCACAACCCGATACGTAAAAATAAAATTCGGAGGCAAAACAAATGGCAGTGAAATTAGGAATCAACGGTTTTGGTCGCATTGGCCGCCTGGTTTTCAGGGCAGCAGTAACTAACCCCAAAATTGAAATCGTCGGCATCAACGACCTGATCGATGTTGACTACATGGCATACATGCTCAAATATGACTCTACCCATGGTTCTTTCAAGGGCGATGTCAAAGTTGAAGGCGGCAAGCTTGTCGTTAACGGCAAAGCCATTCGCGTCACCGCCGAAAAAGATCCGGCCAACCTCAAATGGGGTGAAGTCGGCGCTGAATTCGTCGTTGAATCAACCGGCCTGTTTCTGACCAAAGAAACCGCAGCCAAGCACATTGCCGCCGGTGCCAAAAAGGTCATCATGTCGGCTCCCTCTAAAGATGACACACCAATGATCGTCATGGGTGTCAACGAAGATGCTTACAAACCGAGCATCGATATCGTTTCGAACGCTTCATGCACCACCAACTGCCTGGCCCCGATCGCCAAGGTTCTGCATGATAATTTTGGTATCATTGAAGCTCTGATGACCACCGTTCACGCGACTACCGCCACCCAGAAAACCGTTGACGGCCCGTCTGCCAAAGATTGGCGCGGTGGCCGCGGTGCAGCCCAGAACATTATCCCGTCATCTACCGGTGCCGCCAAAGCAGTGGGCAAAGTAATACCCGCCCTGAATGGCAAGTTGACCGGCATGGCTTTCCGCGTTCCGACCCCTGACGTATCAGTTGTCGATCTGACCGCCCGCCTCGAAAAACCGGCCACCTACGATCAGATCAAAGCCGCGATGAAGAAAGCTTCTGAAACCACCATGAAGGGCATTCTTGGTTACACTGAAGACGCAGTCGTATCAACCGATTTCGTCGGCGATGCCCGCTCAAGCATTTTTGATGCTGATGCCGGCATTTCGCTCAACAATAACTTTGTAAAAGTAGTTTCCTGGTATGATAATGAATGGGGTTACAGCAACCGGGTTGTTGACCTCGTGCTTTACATGGCCAGCAAGAAATAACGGTTTTAGAGCCAACTTTGAATAATCAACAGGGAACCTGACACTCGCAGGTTCCCTGTTTCTTTTTTTCCTAAACTTTTTTACCGCCGTCAGGAGGCAATAATGTTTCGTACGATTAAAGACATCAATTTCGCCGGTCGCAAAGTGCTTATCCGTGTTGATTTCAACGTTCCGCTCGACGAAAATCTTAACATAACCGACGACACCCGCATCCGAATGGCGGTTCCGACCATCAAATTCATCACCGATAAAGGTGGGCGCGTCGTTCTGATGAGTCACCTTGGTCGCCCCAAAGGCGGGCCAGTGGCCAAGTATTCGTTAAAGTCTCTGGTCAGTCATCTTGGCAAGCTTCTCGGCAAAACGGTTCACTTTGCAGAAGATTGCATCGGGGAAAAGGCGACCGCCGTGGTCAACGGCCTCAAGAATGGCGATGTCGCGCTTCTTGAGAATCTGCGTTTTCATGCCGAAGAAGAGAAAAACGACCCGACTTTTGCCAAAGCCCTGGCCGCCCTTGGCGAAATATTCGTCAGTGATGCCTTTGGCACCGCGCATCGCGCCCACGCTTCCACCGCCGGCATCGCCGACACACTGCCTGCTTACGCGGGTTTTTTGATGGAAAAAGAGATCAATTATCTCAGCAAGATCACCACATCGCCTGATCGCCCGCTGGTAGCCGTTATGGGCGGCGCCAAAGTCAGTGACAAGATTCTCGTCATCGAGAATCTGCTTGAAAAGGTTGACGCGCTGCTGATCGGCGGCGGCATGGCATTCACCTTTCTGAAAGCCCAGGGTTATAACATTGGCAAATCGCTGTGTGAAACCGACAAGCTCGACCTGGCCCTCAAGCTAATTGAAAAGGCCAAAGCCTCTGGTCGCAAGCTGTTGTTGCCGGTTGATGTCGTAACCGCGGCCGAAATCAAGGAAGGCGTTGCCACCAGAACCGTTGACAGCAAAAATATCCCCGAAAATGAACTTGGTCTTGATATCGGCCCGAAAACTATCGAAGCATTCGCGGCGGAGCTTAAGAATGCCAAAACCGTTCTCTGGAACGGGCCAATGGGCGTTTTTGAAACCAAACCCTTTGACGTTGGCACCCGCAAGATTGCTGAATTGCTGGCCAATCTGAAGGCTACGACCGTCGTTGGTGGCGGTGACTCGGTAGCGGCGGTTGAGCAGATGGGGGCGGCCGACAAGGTTTCGCACGTCTCAACCGGTGGCGGGGCCTGTCTTGAATTTCTTGAAGGGCAGACCCTGCCCGGTATCGAAATATTCTCACGCAATATCAACAATCTAACGCATGGAGCAGGAAAATGAGCCGAAGACCTCTTATAGCCGCAAACTGGAAGATGCACAAGACAACGCAGGAAGCCAAAGCTTTTATGGCCGAACTGCTGCCGAAAATCGCCGATCTGAAGGAAGTCGATGTGCTGGTCTGCCCGCCGTTCACGCTGATCAACGCAGTTGATCAGGGTCGTGAAGGCAGCCAGGTATTGCTGGGCGCTCAGAATATGTATTTCGAAGAGAAGGGTGCCTTTACCGGTGAGGTTTCGCCGGGCATGCTGAAAGATCTCAACTGCGAATTCGTTATTCTTGGTCATTCAGAGCGACGCTGGGTATTTGGCGAAAGCGACGAACTCATCAATAAAAAGGTGCTTACCGCTTTTGCCAAGGGGCTGATACCGGTATTGTGCGTTGGCGAGAAGCTTGATGAACGCGATAAAAACCTCACCGATCAGGTAATTCTGAATCAGCTTGAGAAAAACCTGAAAGGTGTTTCTGAACAACATCTGCGCGGCATTGTCATAGCCTACGAGCCCGTCTGGGCGATCGGCACAGGCAAGAACGCCACAACCAAGGACGCAAAGGATGCGATCGCCTTGATTCGCGAGTTCATTCACAGCCGTTACGGCGGTGAAACTGCGGCGAAAGTTCGCATTCTTTATGGTGGTTCGGTTAAACCTGAAAACATCAGCACTTATATGGCACAGGAAGGCATAGATGGCGCGTTGGTTGGCGGAGCCAGCCTTGAAGCCGACTCTTTTGCAAAATTGACCAGGTTCTGATCCGTTCGGGTTTCTGATGGGCTGTCTGATAAGCCCTGTTGTGGCGAAGGTCACTCAGGGATCTTATCAGCAGCCCTTTTTGATTTTTGCTGTTTCTGACCGGTCAGTTTTTAGTGTACAGTCTCTACGACTTTGCGTTAGAATGAATCTTCATGGGAATACGGTTAAAAATAGCATTGGGTTTTGCGCTGCTGACGATCGTTGTTGTTTCGGTCGTCTCTTTCTGGGCCGCGCAAAGCCTGGGCCTGTCGCTAGACAGTTCTGACCTGCACAAGCTCGAAACGATCCGGGATGCGGTTTTGACCACCCTCAGTTCAGAGCAGCGAACCCTGGATCGTCTGGCATCAGAAACCGCAACCGCCCTTGCCGACAGTGCTTTTCTGAGTCAGGATATAGCGACACAGCAGCGCCATGCCGAAAAGATACGGGCAGCCCTGGGCGCAGACTGGCTCGAAATTTTCGTGGGGGGCAAACCGCTGCTGCTGGCCAGTTCTGAATTTTCGATCCCGCTGCCGAAGGCAGGGTTTCCGGTGCGGATAGCGGGTTCGGGGCCATTTTCATATCGCGGCTATCTTTTTTCGCAATCAAGGTTGATGGCCCCGGCTTCGGCAACGCTCTGCCTGGCAAGATTGCCGGCATCTGACAAAATCAGCCCCGACTTTTTCTGCATTTTTGACAAGAGCGGAATACTCTTTAAGCGTGGTTCGGTGCCTGAATTCAAGGTTCTGCAGGAAATGGCCAGTCAGGATGTCACCCACCAGTTTCAGGCTGGTGAAGACCTTTATCGCACCCGAATTTTTAAAGCAGGCGATGGGTTTAATATACTCACCGGTTACCCGGCCCAGCGTGCTACCCTGTCGAGAAGCCTTGTCGATCAGCTTATGATGCGCCTGGCCCTTTTAGAGGTTCTCGGCCTGCTTCTGCTCGGATTTTTTCTTGGCCGGCGGCTCTTTGCACCGCTCGGCGCTTTGAAGCAAAGCCTTGAACAGGTTGCTGAGGGCCGATGGAAAGAAATTCCCCTCGACAAGCCGCCGATACAGAACAGCGGCGCTGAAGTCGAGAACGTGGTTCACAGTTTCAATCGCATGGTGCGTGAATTGTCTTCGGCGCAGACCAGACTCCTCGATGTCCAGAAAGAACTGGCCAAGAAGGATAAAATGGCCGCTCTTGGCCGATTTTCTGCTGGAATTGCTCATGAAATCAACAACCCGCTCGGAACAATTCTCGTAACTGCGGGAATGTTAAAAGAGGCGGCACAGGCGGGCCGGAAACTTGCACCCGAAGACTTTGATGCCATTCTCGATGAGGTCAGGCGTTGCCGCGATATTATCGCGACCCTGAGAACCTACACAGGGCGAACCCAGCCGCAACTGGTTCGCATGGCATTTTCAGAATTTTTTGCTGCCATCAGCAGTTATCTGAGCAACGAATCTGGCTTCAAGAGTCTGCAATTCGGCTTTTCGTCGCCACCAGACGAGGATATGGCCATCATGGTTGATGTCAAAGCCATGTATCAGGTTTTTCACAATCTGGTAAAGAATGCATTTGAGGCCATGAGTGATATGCCAGTGAAAAAGATCGATTTATCTGCTGAAGCCGCAGAAGACCATTTCTGCATCAGAGTTCATGATTACGGGCGGGGTTTTACGTGCCTTCCGGAGCATATATTTGAACCATTATTTACCACCAAACCCCAGGGCACTGGTCTGGGCTTGATTATCTGTCAGGCGATCATCGACGGTCACCATGGTCGCATTGAGGCGAGGCGTCTTGAAGAAGCGGGGATCACCGAATTCAGCATCATGTTGCCATTTGCCAGACTACAGAAACAGGAGAATTAAAAGATGAAGGGTCGCATTGTATTGATTGATGACGAAGTTAAGCTGCTGCAGGCATTGAAGAAAGCTCTCGAACTAGAAGGTTTCGAGGTTTATGATTTTGCAGACCCCCAGAAGGGTTTTGATTTTATCTGTAGTCGCGAGATCGATCTGGTTATCTCTGATATAAGAATGAGCGGCCTGTCGGGCATTGAACTTCTCGGTCGAATAAAAAAAGTCAAACCAGAACTGCCCTGTATCCTGATGACTGCCTATTCATCGGTTGAAACGGCAGTAACCGCCATCAAGCTCGGAGCCAGAGATTACCTTCTTAAACCCTTTGAGCTGGCTGAATTCAAGCAGGCGGTTTACCAGGTATTCAACGGAAAAAACCATGCTATCAAAGGTTCGGTGCCATCAAAAAACATAATCGGCAGTTCAGAAGTTATGCATCGGATTCACGAGGTAATAGCGAGCATTTCTGATACGAGCAGCACAGTGTTAATCTATGGCGAAAGCGGCACAGGCAAAGAGATGGTTGCGAGGGCGATTCATGAGAATTCGCTGCGCAGCGAAAAACCATTTGTTCCGGTCAATTGCAGCACTATCCCGGAACAACTCTTTGAGAGTGAAATGTTCGGGCACAAGAAAGGTAGTTTCACCAACGCTTATAATGACAAGCACGGTCTGTTCAAAGAAGCAGAAGGTGGCACGCTTTTTCTTGATGAGATCGGCGATCTGCCGATATCGAACCAGGCAAAACTCTTAAGAGTGCTTCAAGATGGCTCTTTCAAGCCAGTAGGTTCAAATCAGCAACTGCAGGCAGATGTCAGAATAATTGCCGCGACCAACAAGGTTCTGGACAAGGAAGTTCAGAGCGGAAATTTTAGAGAAGACCTGCTTTATAGAATCAAAGTTGTGGAAATAGGACTGCCGCCGCTGCGGCAAAGGCGGAGTGACATCAAAGAACTGGCCGAATTTTTCATCAGTTTTTACGCCTTACGTCATTCGCGCAATATCAGTGGCTGCGACGAGAGTTTTCTTCAAGCTCTGCACGACTACGACTGGCCCGGAAACGTAAGACAACTTGAGAACTGTATAGAAAGATCAGTCATCATGAAGCGCACCGGTCGATTAACCCTTTCCGACCTGAATCTGCCGGCTGAAGCTGAATTAGTCAACCCGGTCGCGTTGAACGACCAGAGCCTGCCGCTCGACCAGACGATTGAAAGAATCGAGGAAAACCTGATTCTTCAGGCACTTGAGGTCAGCGGCTGGAATTATTCGAAAGCGGCTGCCACCCTTGGGGTTACCAGGCAGAATCTGCACTACAAATTAAAGAAGTATGGCATTCGCAAAGATGAATAGAGCCCGAAGAATCTGGCCGGCCGTCGGCATTTTTTTGAGCATGGTTCTGCTGCCCGCGCTTCTGCTGGCCGGCGACACAATTGATTCTTACGCGGTCACTCATTTACAAAACAAACTTTCCATCTCTTTTGCACGTGAATACGCATTCGACGAGATCGAATTGCCAGCGGTCAGCAATACCCTTTGGGGAACCGGCAACGAATGCCGGGCGGTATTGCTTGAATTAAATGGGCGGCAGTTTGTCAGTTCGGTAGCTGCGCCGGGTCAAACTTTGATTTTTAGACCCGGTGGACTGCCTGGCAGGGAGTTTTTTATCACGCCCCTGATTGTTAACAAAGGTGGCGAAGCCTCGACGGGAAGCGAGAAGATCAGGTTTTCAGCGGTACCGGCAGAAGTCAGAAGCATCGAAACACGCATTACCGAGCTGACCGACCGGGTGTCAGCCTTTCAGCAGGAGAATCGCTGCTTTTCATGCCATACGGCGTTGCCTCTTGCCCTTGTTTTTCGTGAGGCCGGCAAGCGTCGAATGGCCATCGACCCGAACAGCATTCTCAACATCGGCCGGGAAATTTCCGCAATGCAGCTTGGCGATGGATCGTTTTTTTTCGCAAAACAACCGGTCTACGGGCGCATCACGACGACTTTGTGCGCCGGGGCGGTTATCGCTATTATCAGCGACTTTTCGACCGAGTTCATGATTAATCTGAAAAGAATTCTTCCCTTACTTGTCGAATGGAACATCGGTGATGAACCGCTTCAGGCAGACTTTTTTCTCAGGCCGCTCTTTTCAGGGCAACCGGCCACCGCACTCTTTGAATCATTGATTATCAGCACCATGTATTGCAAGTCTGAGAACGAAGGTGAAGTCAGCGCAGATGAGCGACTGCAGAAGCGCCTCATGAATCTGCAAAAATGGGTTACAGAGCAAAATTCAGAGCCGCTGCTGCACCGTATGATAACCATGCTGGGCATGCCGGTGCTGGTGCAGGTGAGTCACTCAGCCCGAGAGGCTTTTGGCGCCGAACTGGTTCGAATTCTTGAAGATGAGCCAGAGGGCCGTCGTCGCGATGTACGCGCCATTGCTTTTTCGATATTGAGCCGGCTAGGCCATGGTGCGCCTGCCAAGCCAAGGCAGCAACCCGAAAGGCCGCAAACTCTTGCAGATGAGCTATGGGAATGCCTTGAACAAATTATTCAGGCCGAATCTCGGCCAGCAAAAAAACCTGCGGTTTTTCGCAAAGAATAACCTGCCTTCTGCCGATAATGGAAGCCATGAAGAAATTGAACTTTGTTCTGCTGCTGCTTTGTCTTTTATTGTCAGGTTACGGGGTTATAGCCGCCCCAGGCGGTTTTGACCAGTATAAGCCTCCGGATCTGATGAAGGACTTTGAGTTATTACGTCGGCGCATCAGAGAGAACCCGCGCGACATCCCGGCAATTAACTCAATCGGCATTATTTATGCCCGGGCCGGCAAGCTTGATGACGCAATAAGACTCTGGCGCCACGGCATCGCTCTCGACCCGCGCTATATACATCTTTACAACAATCTTGGTTCAGCCCTCAAGCAGATGGGAAGACGCGAAGAAGCCCGACTGGTTTTTAAAACCGGTCTAAGCTACTCAGCCTCATTCTGGATCAGCTATAACCTTGGCCTGCTTGAAAAAGAAGAGGGGAACCCATCTGCGGCGGCGGTCTGTTTTAAGAATTGTCTGGCCGGCAATCCGGCCTTTCAGCCTGCCCTGAACCAGTTAGCCGAACTTGGCTATCAGGTGGCACTCCCAGAAACAGGTCGAAGCAGCCGGCCAATGACACTCGGCAGCTACAAACCACCTGTTGAAAGCGGCAACATAGACTTTTACCCGTTGTATCCTAATGGACAGGCAAAAGAGCGTCAGCCGGCCTACGCAGAGGCTGAAGAATATGAGCGGGCAACAACACCCTCGCCGACCATTCCGGGAAAGCCAGCCCGGCAGAACACCAGCAAACCATTCACCCCGCTTTCTTCGAGCGACTGTCTTGAGATAGTTAAAGCCATCAAGGCTGCACCGAATGAACGCTACCTGGCGCTGACCTTTGATGATGGGCCACACCACACCTACACCCGAGAAATTCTTGATATTCTCAAGAACGAAGGGGCTCGGGGCACCTTCTTTGTGGTTGGCAGCAGGGCCGAGACCTACCCCGACATTTTAAGCCGCATGGCTGCTGAAGGGCATGACATCGGCAACCATACCTGGGAACACCGCAGCCTTGCCAAGGGTTCTAATGCTGACGCTTTAGCGACTCTGCGCCGAACCAATGACCTGATCAGCGGCATAACTGCAAAATCCTGCAATATTGTCAGGCCGCCGTTCGGGCACACCAATTCGCGGGTAAAATCTCTGTTAAGCGGCCAGGGCTGGCATGAAGTGCTATGGGATTCTGACAGTCGCGACTGGCAGAACAAGGACCCGGACCGGATTCTTTACCGGGTTATGAAATCAGCCGGGCCAGGCAGTATTGTGCTGTTTCACGATATTCACCCGGGTGCGGCACGCATGCTGCCGACCCTGATCAGGGCGTTTAAATCGCAAGGCTACCGGTTCGTCACCATCTCTGAGCTGATTAAAATTACCAGTGCCAGTTAGTTGTTTTAACGGCAAGGGCAGTCTATAATCAGCGCATGTGGATAGTAATACTCAATTTCTGTCTTTTTCTGCTGCTGATCGGTTTCTTTTTTTACGGAATCAGGCAGTGGTCGGCGCTGATCGCTGACTTTGAAGACGACAATCGTGAAGATGACGATAACAGGGTTATCGACGGCCGGCAACATCGGCTGCCTCTCTGGTTGTTGATTATTGGTGCCGGGCTGGTTTCGCTGACGAGCACTCTGGCTGCGTGGTTCAGCTGATTTAAAGGTGCCCGCGGCCATTTTTGCAGGCAGGCCGGCACATGAAAAGTCTCTTGGAAATTCATCGTATTTGTTTTATGCTGTACTGGTAGAAAACGCCGATATTCGATTTTCAAGGAGAGAGCCATGGAACAGGAAAACACTACCAGACGACGGTTCAAGACTTTTCCGAATCTGAAGGCAGAGAGCTTTCAGCACCCCTGGGACCGCCAGGCCATCGGTGCGCTTCAGGCAATCCCTGGCTTTGAGTTTCTGGTAACCAAGCTCATGGAAATTGGTTTTGAGCAATTTTTTCGCATTACCAATCTGGCCAGCAATATTCACGTCAAGGGAAAAATGCTGCCGCGACTTCGCGAAACGCTGCGTTACGCGAGCCGCATTCTTGACATGCAGGAACCCGAGCTTTACGTGACCACTCACCCGATTCCGAATGCCTTCACCTACGGGCAGACCAGGCCATTTATCGTGGTCACTTCGGGCCTTGTTGAAGCAATGGAAGAGGAAGAAGTTTTCTTTGTGCTTGGGCATGAGCTTGGTCATATTAAATGTGGGCACGTGCTCTACCGCACCATGGCCCGCAATTTCAAGATGGTGCTCGATATCGCTGCCGGGGCGACCTTCGGCATTTCGAGTTTGATCAGTGCCGGTCTGGAAATGGCGATGTTTGACTGGGAAAGAAAATCAGAGCTGTCTGCTGACCGGGCCGGTCTGATCTGCGTTCAGAACCAGCACACCGCCAACCGCGCCTTTATGAAAATGGCGGCAGCGGCGCCCAAGCTCTACAGTGAGATGGATGAAGGCGAATTTTTGCGGCAGATCCGTTCATACGAAGACGCCAGTGATGAATCTTTCATCAATAAGACCTATACTGCCTTTGTCACTTCAAGAATGAGTCACCCGTTTTTGATTATGCGTGCCAAGCAGCTTGACTCCTGGATTCAGGGTGGCGGTTTCAGCGATCTTACCGGCATTAACCCTGAAGATGTTCGTGACCAGAGCGATAATAAACTCATCGACTTAGAAGACTGATCAGTTCGACATTATTCTGTGAAACGGCCAGATCGAGAGCGGTCTGGCCGTTTTCGTTTTTAATTGTACGGTCGGCACCGGCGTTCAGCAATGACATGACCGCTGCCAGTTTTCCCTGCTGGGTGGCAAGGTGCAGAGGCGCCCAGCCATCGTTATCGGGCAAATTAACGACAGCACCGAGACTGAGCAGCGATTCGATAATTGCTTTGTTACCACGGTAGGCAGCCCAGTGCAGCGGGGTCCAGCCGTCGCGTTCGCGGCGATGATAGTCGGCGCCATTCTCAATCAACAGCAAAAAGGCGTCAACCTGTTCTCTGGCGGTGGCAAGATGCAGGGGAGTCACACCATCAATGTTCACGGCATCAACTTCGGCACCCCGGGCAAAAAGCGCGATCAGCACGGCTTTCATACCGTGTCTGGCGGCAAGATGCTGTGGGGTCAACCCGGTCGCATCAGCGACTCTGAAGTCTTCACCCTCTTCGATCAATTTTAGACCTGCTTCGGCATTTTGGGCATCCAGGGTCATTAACAGCCGGTTGTTGTGCGTCATGTCTTTTTCTCCGGGTTCAGAGATGGTATGTTGTGCGATTATGGCCTTAGCCCGCACTGATAATAACTTTTAGGAACAATACAGCCATCTCAACAAAAAAACTTTTTTGTCAGCTGGATATCAGGGTCTTGATATAGCGGCACATTTTCATTATACTGAAAAGGTTACCTGTGAGTAACCAGTTTTTACAATAAATCCGGGAGGAAAACAATGGGCTTTTTCGCTAATCAAACCCGCTCTGTAATCGAATGGAAGGATGCAGATCCTGATCTTCTCATCTGGCGCTGGGATGGCACCAACGACGAACTCAAAAACGCTTCCAAGCTCATAATAAACCCCGGGCAGGCCGCTATCTTCGTATATGAAGGGCAGATCCGTGCTATTCACGATTATCCCGGTATGTTCGAACTTAAAACCGCCAACGTTCCTTTTCTGACCACTCTGACCAAGATCATGCAGAATTTTACCTCAGAGCACAAAGCGCATGTTTACTTTGTGAGAATCACCGAATTCGTCAACCAGAAATGGGGAACCAAAGCCCCGGTCAAATACACTGATCCGGTTTACAAGTTCCCGGTAGGTATGCGGGCTTTTGGTAATTTTTCTTTCCATATCACTGATGTACGCAAATTTTTCACTGAATTTGCCAGCAACATCGAAGTGCTGCCAATCAGTTCTATTCGCAACGTCATTGTTGACCGTGTCTTACAGCCAATGACCGACATCTTTGCCACCGCCGGTTTCAGCTATGCCGAAATCGACAAGAACCGCATGGAACTTTCGAAGCGCCTCAGCGAAGTCGTGGCGCCCGAATTCGCCCCCCTCGGTTTTGAGATGTCTGATTTCCGCATCGAAAATACCGACTTTGACGAAAAGACCCAGGAACGCATCGACAAGATTTCTGACAAGATGGCCGATGCGCACGCAATCAACGCCATGGGTTCAATCAATAATCAGGGCCTGAACGCCTACGCTACCGTCGAACGTCTTAATGCCATGAACACCGCTGCCGCGAACACCAACGGCGTTGCAGGCATGGGCGTTGGTCTCGGTGCCGGCATGGGAATGGCCGGCATGGGCATGATGGGCAACATGGGTCAGCAGGTTCCACCGGCATCTGCAATGGTGCAGTGCGCTTGTGGCGCCAATATGAATGCCAATGCCAAATTCTGCCCTGAATGCGGCAAGGCGAATGCAACTGGCACCGCTCCCTGTATTGAATGCGGCGCCCAGATCAAACAGGGTGCAAAATTCTGCCCAGATTGTGGCAAACCCCAGACTGCTACCTGCGCCAAGTGCAATGCTGCAGTGCCTGGTGGCGTCAAATTCTGCCCTGAATGCGGCGAGAAACTTCAGTAAGTTTCTAAAGACAAGTTGATAAGCCTGCCGGCCAACGGCAGGCTTTTTCATTGAGTCGTATCTGAAAATGGCGTCAATTTGCCAGCAGATGCTTATTATTGAATCCTGCATAAATAAACTTTAACCTGTCTTTCGGCCTAATAAAATTTTCTGCCGCGGATTAACACAGATGCATACTGGTGATCAGTTTTAATTCTGCGGTTGTCAATAAAAAGCCGCCGCCAACAGCAAAAGACCGCCCTCGTGCCGAGGGCGGTCTTTTGTTGCAATAGTCGGGTTAAAATTACTGAAAGAAGGTGGTCAACCCCAGTATCAGGCGATAGTTGTAGCCATAGCGCTGGTCGTTGCTGACCGAGATCGGCACGCCAACTTCGAATGCAAAGTTTTCGGTAGGCGTGTAGCGCAGGCCCGGAATAACATCAACCTTCATTCCTTCAGCGCCCCAATCTTCGCCAGAGACTTCGGCCATCACGGTAACGTTGTGGGTATGCGGGTATTCGATGCCGAAATTGTAATAAAATTTATCAGCCAGGCCATCCGGATAAAACTGGGTGTTGGGGTCGCCGGTCATCACGTAGCCGAGGTTCAGGTGGCCAACGACGCGTTCAAAGCTTTTGCTGAAGGCGGTAAAGATTTCAAAGTCGGTTTTGCCGGTTCCCAGGCCTTTGTCGTCATTACCGGTGGGAAATTTGAATCCGAGGCCGAAGGCCCCGCGCATCTGATACTGAGGGTTATCGAATACCCGGTATTTAAAGCCGAGTTTCGAGTCGCCGGCGCCAGACTCAGAAATATCTTTTGTCCAGAGGATTCGCGATTTTATGGTGTAATCGACAACCGGAATCTGGTAAATAACTTCGAGGTCGTCAGTTACGGCGTAGTTGAAGAAAAGTGGCATTTCGAGCATTTCGCCGCTTTCGTTGCTGGCAAGAACCCTGTCATAAACGCGATCGAGATCAAACCAGCTTGAATGAAAACCCATCTTAAAAGAACCAGCTTTGCTGACATCGGCAGAGGTGGTCTGGGTAAGCCCTGTAAAGCCAGACATGTTGCAGGCCAACACCCTGGTAACTGCCTCTTCAAGAGGAACAGTCATCATGGTATCTGAGTAAAGCGGCGGCAGAACAGTGCGAGACGGCACCGGCAAATCGGTAACCGGCGGCAGATTTAGAGGTTCCTGCGAGAAAATCTCGTTGTTACTCGGCGCCGAAACCCTTTTCTGACCACTTTTAACCACCGGAGCACGGCGGTTCTTTTTTGACATTGGCACAGGTTTGGCAATGTTGTCTGAGAGGCTGACGCCGCCACTGTCACCCGAGCGGGTAATAGGTGGCAAACTCAGTTGCTGCGGGGTTCCCCCGCCCTGAGGGTCTGCGGCAATCGGCGGCAAAACCTCCGTCTGCCCGTAATATTCGGGCGCATTCTGGGTGGTCTGGTAAGTATCGGCCGGCCTGCGATAAGCGCTCTGCATCGAGTTCGAAAAGCCATTCTGTTTCAGCTGCAGTTGCGAACCAGCGTAGCTCTGACTCCATGCCGGCGACGTTAACAGCCAGGCTGCCAATGCGACTATTGCTGTTTTTTTCTTCATACCCAGCTCCTTTTCGCCCACTCATGATGTGTCCCCGGCAGGAACATTACCCGAGTGAACTTTTTACGGCGTACAAGACGCCGGGGGTAGCATCGGCAGATGTCAGCAGTTTGATAACTATTTTTTCAGGAAATATTGAGCCAGGTAAAAACAATATCGCAGGGTTCAGGCAAAGTTGGCTGGTCAGGCAGCCTGGTATTTGAATTCAAGCTTGCCCGAGGTTTCAGATTTGCCGATCATCACATGCCCGCCTTTGTTCAGGCGGCCGAAAAGAATCTCTTCGGCCAGAGGGTCTTTAATCTCGCGCTGAATAACCCGGGCGAGCGGGCGGGCGCCATGCACTGGGTCATAGCCCTTGTCGGCCAGCCACAGACGAGCCGATTCATCAATTTCGAGAACTACATCGCGCTCTTTAAGCTGCAAATTGAGTTCTCTGATAAACTTGTCAACAACCAGTTTCATAGTTTCCTGGGCCAGCGCGGCAAATGAGATAATACCATCCAGGCGGTTGCGAAATTCTGGCGAAAACAGCTTTTCAATTGCCGCCTTGCCCTTCCATTCGGTGTCATTGGCACTTTGTGAAAAACCGATTGAACCCTTTGCCATATCCCGGGCGCCGGCATTCGAGGTCATGATCAGAATCACATTGCGAAAATCTGCCTTTTTGCCCGTATTATCAGTCAGAGTGGCGTAATCCATGACTTGAAGCAAAATGTTAAAAACGTCTTCATGGGCTTTTTCGATTTCGTCGAGGAGCAGCACTGAATAAGGGTGCTTGCGTATCGAATCGGTCAACGCCCCACCCCGCTCATAACCGATATAGCCGGGAGGCGCCCCGATAAAACGTGATACGGCATGCTTTTCCATGTATTCACTCATGTCAAACCTGAGAAAATTCACGCCCAGTGACCCGGCCAGTTGCCTGGCGACCTCGGTTTTGCCAACCCCCGTCGGCCCGGTAAACAGAAATGAACCAACCGGGCGGGTTGCGCCGCTCATGCCGGCTCTTGAAATTTTTATTGCCCTGACCAGAGCTTCAATAGCCTGATCCTGGCCGAAAATCACCTTCTGCAGGTCGAGCTGAAGATTTTTAAGTTTGTCGAGGTCAGAAGTCGAGATGCGCCGGGCCGGAATGCGGGCGATTCTCGCCACTGCCCGTTCGATGTCGGCCATTTTCACTACCAGTTGCCCTTTGCCTTTGCGGGCGAGTTTGAGAATGGTGGCAGCCTCGTCCATGACGTCGATGGCTTTATCGGGCAAAAATTGTTCTTGAATGTATTTGGCTGACAACTCAGCAGCAGCACGCAGAGCCTTTTTGGTGAAGGTCACGCCATGAAACTTTTCGTAAACCGGCCGCAGGCCGAAAAGAATTCGGCGAGTTTCTTCAACGCTGGGTTCATAGAGATCAATTTTTTGAAACCGGCGCGAAAAGGCTCGGTCCTTGTCGAAGTTTTTGAATTCTTCAAAGGTCGTGGTACCGATGCATCTGAATTTGCCACTGCCCAGAGCAGGTTTGAGAATATTGGCGGCATCGAGGGAACCGCCACTGACGGCACCGGCCCCGATGATATTATGAATTTCGTCGATAAAGAGAATAACGCCCGGCATTTTTTCGAGGCTTTTCATGGTTGCCTTGAGACGGGCCTCAAAATCGCCACGGTATTTGGTGCCTGCGAGCAGAGAACCCATATCGAGAGAGTAAATTTTCGTATCTTTAAGGGTTTCGGGCACCTCGCCCTGATGAATGCGCAGGGCAATACCTTCAACGATAGCGGTTTTGCCAACCCCTGGTTCACCGACAAAGATCAGGTTATTCTTGCGGCGGCGATTAAGAACGATAATGGCCCGCGAAACTTCGGCACGCCTGCCGATCAGCGGGTCGATTCCACCACGGGCCGCTTTATCATTGAGGCATTCGGTAAAGCTGGCCAGGGGGTTGTTGTTCAGCTGGGCATCACCGGCCGCGTCACCTTCGCCTGGTTCGGCATCGGTGTAGCCATCTTCGCCATCGCCGGCTTTTTTGATACCGTGGGCGATGTAGTTCAAGACATCGAGCTGATTAACGTTATATTTCTGCAAAAAAAATACGGCGTGCGAGTCGGTTTCGGAAAAAATAGCGACCAGCAGGTCACCGGCCCTGGCCTCGGCCTTTTCTGATGACTGCACCTGAATCATCATGCGCTGAATGACGCGCTGAAAGGCCAGAGTTGGCACCGGGTCTGATTTTCCGGTAGTTTTTTGCGGCACATTGGTCGAGAGGTGGTCATCGAGATCTTTTTCGAGTTCAAAAAGGTTACAGCCACAGGCTTTGAGAATCTCGGCGCCCTCTTTATCATGCAATAACGCGTAAAGAAGGTGTTCGACGGTAATGTATTCATGGCGCTCGTCAGCGGCCTGGTTAATAACAGCCTGCAGGATGATGTCGAGATCTTTGCTGATCATTCTTTCTCCATATCACATTTTAACGGAAAGCCGTTTTCGCGGGCCAGAGCGTGCACCTGGGCAATTTTGGTTTCGGCGATTTCGCGGGTAAAAACGCCGGCAAGCCCTTTGCCGTTGCGGTGGACATGCAGCATGATACTGGTCGCATCGACTTTTGAACGGCCAAAAACCGTTTCGAGAATTTCAACGACGAAATCCATCGTCGTGTAGTCGTCATTGAGCAGAAACACTTTGTACATTGACGGGCGTGTGGTCTTTGCCCGGCTTTTTTCGATGACGCCACGTTGTGGGCTGTCTTCATTCTGACCCATAGAGGCCCCCTTCTTTAAGCCTGGCAAGCTCAGATGCCGTCTGCTCATTTTCAAGATGCAAGGCTTCCCAGGTGTTCATGGCCGCTTCAAGTTGTGCGTTCAGATCGGCGTGAGTATGCGCCGCTTCGGCAACCCGTGACGCGTTCCATTCGGGTGGCGGGCAGGCAAGTTGCCCTTCAACCTCTGCGAGTTGCCTTTCAACCACAGCAATGGCCTTTTCATGTTCTTCGATGTCGCGTTTCAGCCTTTGTAGGCGGTTGTTCAGCTGTTTCTGCTGTCTGGCATCATCGCGAGCCTGCTGTTTGCGATCAGAAACCAGCGGAACAACGGTGTCAGCTTCACTGACCAGTTCACCGGCTTGTTCGCGGCGCTGTTTTGCCCACATATACTGGCTATAATTGCCCTGGTAGACAACGGCCCTGCCGTTTTCAACGGCGAGCACCTTGGTTGCCAGACTGTCAAGAAAAAACCGGTCGTGAGAAACGATTACAATAGTGCCTTTGAAGTCTTCAAGAGCGCTTAAAAGCGCTTCACGACTGTTTATATCGAGATGGTTGGTTGGTTCATCGAGCAGCAGAAGATTGCAGGGCCTCAGCATCATTCTGGCAAGCCCGAGACGGCTTTTCTCGCCGCCAGACAAGACTCTAACCCGTTTTTCGACGTCGTCACCTGAAAAAAGAAAAGCACCCAGCAGATTGCGCACCTCAGGAACCATATCGAGGGGTGCCTCACGCATAACCCGGTCTTTTACTGTTTCTTCACCCTCAAAACTGATTTCTTCATCCTGGGCGAAATACCCGGGGTGCACGCGGTAACCCGTTTCGAGGTGGCCCTGCCAGAGATTGTCTTCGCCGGCGATAATACGCATCAGTGTGGTCTTGCCAGCGCCGTTTTCGCCGATGATCGCCAGACGATCACCTCGGTCGAGCACAAACGAAACGTCTTTAAGAACCTGGTTATTGCCGAAAGACCTGGCGATTTTTTCGCCGCGCAGCACTACTTCGCCGCTGCTCTCGCAGTCAGGAAAATGAAAACTGAGTTTTGGTAAAGCGCGAACCTGGGCGACCGTTTCGATCTTTTCGAGTTGTTTGATGCGACTCTGCACCTGTGACGCTTTGCTGGCCTTGTATCTGAAGCGTTCAATAAATTTTTCAACCCGCTTGCGCTCGCGATCCTGGCGATCCTGGGCGGCCTGGGCTTCGTGTGCCCAGACTTCGCGTGCTTCAAGAAAGCCCGAATAATTGCCCCGAAACATGCGTGAACCTTCGGGGACTATTGCAACCACAGAGCTTGCCAGTTCGTCGAGAAAATAACGGTCATGTGAAACCACGAGAATACCGCCCGGGTAAGAGGCGAGGTAGTCTTCGAGGAAAGATATGGAAGCGATGTCAAGGTAGTTGGTCGGTTCGTCGAGCAGCAGGTAATCTGGCTCAGTGAGCAGCAACCGCACGAAATAACCGCGCATCTGCCAGCCGCCCGAAAAGGTTTTGAGCGGGTCATGAAAGCGGCTTTCAGGAAAGCCAAAGCCTTTGAGAAGCCTGATGGTTTTTGCCTGCCAGGTATAACCGCCTGATTTTTCATATTCGGCAACCAGTCGTTCATAATCATCTTGAATGATGGCACTTGTGCGACCGTCAGCCATTGCGGCCTCGATGCTCTCAAGGCGGGCTTTGATGTCTTTTAGCCTAGCAAAAGCCTGGGTTACCAACTCCCAGAGGGTCATCGTCTCTTTTTCAAGGTTCCAGTTCTGGTTGTCAGCCAGAAAGATTTCCTGGGGCAGGTAGCCGATGCGGCTGTCGCGCGGGCGGGTGACAGAGCCAGAATCTGGGTGTTCATAACCGAGAATAATGCGCATCAGAGTAGTTTTGCCCGAACCGTTGCTGCCAACCAGTGCGACGCATTCGCCGGGATTAACCGCGAAGGTTACACCCGCGAACAGGGTTCTGATGCTGAAAGATTTTGAAAGATTGCTGATCTGCAGAGACATAATGATTTCCTGTGATTAAGTGGGCAGTCTACCATTTTGCACCGGGTGTTTCAATGGCCGGTGGCCATATATAAAAAACCCAGCCTGCTTTGACTATTGTGGAGTCAGGGGTTACAATCTTTAGAGAGTGATCAGGAGACTGCCGAATGAACCGAAATGGGAATATACCCGGCCCTTCACTGGCGTTATTAACCGACCTTTACCAGCTGACCATGGCCTATGGTTACTGGAAAACCGGAAACCTTGAAAAAGAAGGAATTTTTAACCTCTTTTTTCGCAAAAATCCTTTTTCAGGTGGCCTGACGGTTGCATGCGGCCTTCAGCAGGTCATTGATCTTCTCGAAAACTTTTCTTTTGATGTTTCAGATATCGACTATCTGGCCAGCCTTACCGGTAATGACGGCAAAGCGCTTTTTGAGCGCGGCTTTCTCGATTATCTCGCCGACATCCGGTTCAGCTGCGATGTCGATGCGGTCAGCGAGGGTTCGGTCGTCTTTCCATCAGAACCGCTGTTGCGCATTAAAGGGCCGATTATACAATGCCAGATTCTAGAAACACCCTTGCTGAATATTTTGAACTTTCAGAGCCTTATAGCCACCAAGTCGGCACGCATCTGCGCGGCAGCGCAGGGTGACCCGGTCATGGAATTCGGCCTTCGGCGTGCCCAGGGGATTAACGGTGCGTTGGCCGCCAGCCGGGCCGCCTATATTGGTGGGTGTGGCAGCACTTCCAACGTTCTGGCCGGCAAGATTTACGGAATTCCGGTTAAGGGCACGCATGCCCACAGCTGGGTGATGTCATTCGCCGACGAAGAAGAAGCTTTTCGTGAATACTCGCGGGCCATGCCTAATAACTGCCTGTTTCTCGTTGATACCTACGATACTCTCACAGGGGTTCATAACGCCGTAAAAATCGGGCATGAACTGCGAAAAAAGGGTCATGAATTCAACGGAATCAGGCTTGATTCAGGCGATCTCGCCTATCTGAGCATCGAGGCACGCAAAATTCTCGATGCCGGCGGTTTTAACAATGCGATAATCTGCGCCAGCAACGACCTTGATGAACACATCATCAGCAGCCTTAAGCAACAGGGCGCCCGAATCAACCTG
>Ga0116171_10001383_pt1 | contig 24172 bp, 17 predicted proteins | sample AD_JPNHW2_MetaG_FD_89798 | JGI IMG/M metagenome (GOLD analysis project Ga0116171, IMG submission 89798) | Active sludge microbial communities of municipal wastewater-treating anaerobic digesters from Japan - AD_JPNHW2_MetaG | ecosystem: Engineered > Bioreactor > Anaerobic > Digestate | place...
CCGCACAGTTCGCTCAAGGGCCTGACTCCTGATGAATTCATCAGGCAATACGAAGCGTCTTTAACAACCCAAAGCACCACGGTTCTCAACTTTGAAGTGGTACAGCTGAAGGGGTAAGGTCAAACCGCCTAACCTAAGTTAAATGCTTAAGTTAACCGCCTAACCTAAGTTAAATGCTTAAGTTAACCGCCTAACCTAAGTTAAATGCTTAAGTTAACCACTTAAGTTAAGTGCTTTGGTTTAGTGGTAAAGTAAAATGGTTTAGTTTAGCGCTTTGGTTCAATTCGGAGGCGGAATAAGGCAAGGATCTTCGGGCGTGTCCAGGACAGCGGGATTACTTAAACGGTCGCTATAAATGCTTCGATGTTCGCCAGCGTCTTTTTATTCTTGTCGAGAAACCCGCCGAACGGATGAGCTGATATTTAGTTTTGCTGATGCAAATGCATTCTTCGCTTCCCTGCTTCTTCGCCTTCATGTTCGTCTTCCTCCCTGTTTTTTGTTGTCTCTCGTTCACCTGGTAATACGTTTAATTTCTCTACCGCTTCGCGCAAGTGCCCTGGCGTTTGATGCGCATAAATAAGCGTGGTTTGGATATTGCTGTGCCCCATGAGGGTTTTGACCGTAAAAGCGTCCGCACCCCGCATAAGGAGCTGGCTGGCAAAGGTATGCCGTAGGGAGTGAACCTGCGTCAGATCGTAAATGCCGGCGTTCTGCGCTATCCGTATGAGGTCTAGCCGGAGTTGATTGCCACTCATGGCATTGCCATTCTTATCCGGGAAAACGAAATGGCTTTGACGCGGAAGGCCATCAAGCGCAGCGGCCACGGCTTCGGACATTGGTATTTCACGCTCGCCGGTCTTGGGAACCCAAAAGTCTTTGCGCTGGATCTTGATGACCCGGTGTTTGAAGTCGAGATCTTTCCATTCGAGATTCAGAAGTTCTCCCTTTCTCATCCCGGTATGGACCATGACAAAAAAGACCGGATAAAATTCGGGCTCACACGCGCGAAGTAGACGGCCTATTTCCGCATCCGTCAAAAACCTTCTTTGCTTCGCATCATCGGCTTTCAGAAAACTAACATCCCGGACCGGGTTTTCATCCAAAAACTTTTGCTTAATGGCAAGGTTGAAAATCGTGCGGAGCGTTCCGATCTCGAAATTGACCGTATTTGACTTCGCGCCCTTCTTAATGGTCGTTTTCTTCGTCAGGGGGCCCTTCTTGCCGTTCTTTGAAACCGGCGCGCTCTTACGGTGCTGTTTATACCTTTCGATCATGGCAGGCGTTATGTCGCGCAAGCAAGCCACCTGGGGGACCGTCTTTAGGAACTCAAGAAAGTTGTTTACGGCGGAACGATAGCGAACAGTCGTAGCCGACCTGTGATTCGTTTGGGAGTATTTCAGATAATCTTCGAGGAAGGTTTTGGGATCTGCTTGTTCTTGATCGAGGAAGCCTAGCTGGTTTCGCTCGTCTTTTACTTCATGATCTTTCAGAACAAGTTCGGCGATCTTCTTGTCGCGGCTTACTCGCTTGCGGTATCTTCGTCCGTTTTTCAGGTAAAGATCGATGTAATACCACTCGCCGCGCCTTCGGACAGTGCCCATGTTTTTTCCCTCATCTGATCTGATTTTGGTCCCTAAACGGTCCCAAGTCCTACATGAGGGATTCTAACGCACACTTAATCTATTGTCAAACAAGCAGTTACAGCATCGCTCTAAAAAAGAGTGGGGAGTAGTGGATTCGAACCACTGAAGGCTAAAAGCCAACAGATTTACAGTCTGTCCCCTTTGGCCGCTCGGGCAACTCCCCATGGAACAGGATCTAAGTATAGAGTTTAGAAATAGGAGAAATTGTAACAGTAACTTCTTCTATCCGCTATCCCCTATTCACTAAACACTAAAAGACAGCTGGTGGAGGGATTTGGCGCCTCCGTTTCACTCCGGTCGGCCACCCGCACTTACAAACATGACATCAGTCATGTTTATGAACAAGTGCTCCTTTCAAATCCCACCCTAGCTAAAAGACAGCTGGTGGAGGGATTTGAACCCCCGACCCGCTGTTTACAAAACAGCTGCTCTACCAACTGAGCTACACCAGCGAAAGGGCGACATTCTACAGGAAAGCCTTGAAAAAATAAAGCCACGAGAAAAATAAAAAAGGCCGCGGCAGAATGATTCCACCGCGGCCCTATGAAATAAATCGCTTATGCGGCTTTCTTTTCCTTCCCCATCACAAAATACAGGATCATGCCCAGGATCGGCAGTACCAGAACCAGAATGATCCAAAGAATTTTTTTGCCCATAGACTTCGCACTTTTCGCGCAATCCACAATGGCAATGATATCAAGTGCAAGAACGATCAGCCCCAAAATTGTATTCATGCTCCCCTCCCCTTTTTGGTTATCTGAAAAAAGCAAAAGGCGCCGGAGATCATTCTCCGGCGCCTTTGCATCGATCAAAAACCCGCGATCAATAAACTCGCGTTGCCTCGGTTTCCTGAACCGGACGGGTAATCGCATCGCTCGTCATCACGAGCGTCGTGCGATGATCCCCTTCGCTGACCGCTTTCGCAGTCACTTCCCATGTGGCCTTCTGACCGGCCGCAAGAGAACCGAGCGGAGCGAACTCGACGGACTTCGTGCCTTCCGCCTTGCCCTGGGTAGGACCGGACGAAGACACATAGTCGAAGTTCTCTTCGAACGACATCTTGATAACGATGTTCTTATCCGCAGCGGAACCCTGATTCGTCACCGTGACGTAGAATTTCTCCGTCCCGCCGACCTGAACAGGATCTTCCGTGTCGATCACTTCCAGCAGGATCGCCGGAATGCCTTGAACATCGGACTTGACCGCCGCCGAAGCCTCCTGACAGCAGCTCCCGGTCGCATTCGCGACGCTTTCCCCGGTGCCGCCCGTGACGCTCTTATACGTTGCGTCAAGCTTCACGGCTTTCCCGGCATCCAGCGTGCCAATGTTCCACTTCACACGGCCATCATCCGCGGTGCCGCCATTGCTGGCCCCAACGAACTTCATCCCGGCAGGGATCGTGGCCGACACCATCGTATTCGCGGAAGCGGCATCGCCGACGTTCTGAACCGTGACCTGGTAAGTAGCATCCTTGGTCACAAACACCTTGTCCGGACCCGCAACGCCTACTTTAAGTTGGGGCTGTTTGACCGAGGTCGAAACCGACCCGGAAGCAGCGCTCAACCCGTTTGCGGCAGCGGCACTGGCTTTGTAACCGTAATTCCCAGGCTTGGAAGCCTTGAGATTCAGGCTGTAGCTCTTGGAAGCCCCGCCCTGAAGATCTCCGGCATCGATCTGGATAGAAGACTTGCCATCCGTCGTCGTAAGGCCGGCCGGAAGGGACATCTGAATGGCAGCATCCTGCGCATACCCCGTCCCGCTGTTCGTGATCGTCAGCTTGGCAGGAATAACATCGCAAAGAAGCGCCTGATTTGCCGCCTCAAGAGCTACCTTAAGGCTGGGTGAAATCGCTTCGGGACCAAGGCAAAGGGTCGGACTGTAGGTCGCCTTGGTGCATGACACGGTATTGCCCGCAGCTTTTGCGACACCCGTGATCGTAATGGTCTTGGTTTCCTTCGGTTTCAAATAGCCGAGGGCCCACTCGGCAACGCGCCCAGAGGTTTTGGTCGGTTCCGGAGCAGCCGTGTTCATTTCATATTGATCGGGAATCCGTTCGGTCACCACAACGTCATCAAGACCGCATTCGGATTTATTCGACACCAGGATCGTATAGGTGTAGGGTTTTCCCACAACGATCTGCTTGGGCATTTCCTTTTCGACGAGAAGCGGACTACTCGATTTCTCGCAATCATCGCATCCCATCGTCCCGCGCAACATCCCGCCGGTCGAAGGAGCCTTGGTTTTGCTCTCGCCTGAGCAGCAAGTCGCGCAACCGGACAGCACAAACGCGGTTCCGACAACGATGATCAAAGCGAGGACACTCACGATTTTTTTGGACTGGAACATGATTGACCTCCTGTTATTGTTTCTGTTGGACTAAAAACAAAAACGCTGGAATCATGTAACTTCTTTTTGGGGGGATTATATTATAGCCACTGCACAGAACCTCACGCAACTTTTTTTGAGGTCAAACCTCCGGCGGAGGGGTCTGCTGAGCGTGGAGCGCATCCTTGCCTTCCACTTTGCGCTTGAAAAGCCGTTGAGGGCCGAACGGTTTTACCATGACCAGAAAAACCGGCAGGACCAGAAGCGAACAGATCAGCGCCAAAAAGATCGTCAGACTCGTCAATATCCCGAAGTGGACCGTGATCCGGAAACTCGCGAATACGCTCGCCGCAAAACCCACCACAAGGATCAGGGTCGACACCACCATCGAGTTCCCCATATTCCGGTACGTATGGTGCAAGGCCTGAAGGTAATGATACCGGTGCTCGAACTCAAGCCGGAACCGGTAAAGGAACTGGATCGACGCATCGACCACAAGCCCCAGCACGATGCTTGCGATCATGGCCGTCGCCGTCGAAAGCTCAATCCCCATGAACCCCATGATCCCATAGACCGCCAGGATCGGAAAAAGGTTGGGGATGGCCGCCAGGAACCCCATCGGAATGGAACGGAAGATCAGAATGATCACGATCAAGATCGAGCCGAACGCGAACGCGAAGCTTCGCGTCTGTTCATGGATCAGGCTCTTCGCGATCTTCCCCAGCAGGACGACATTCCCCGTCAGCTTGTACTCAAAAAAATCGCTCAGATTGTTTTTTAAATACTCCCGGATCCGCTCTTCGAGAGCCGCGCCGTCCGTCGTTCCGATCGCCTTCATCCGAGCCTCGATACGGACTTCCTTGAAATCCGGGGAGATCAGTTTCCAGAGTTCCGGATCGTTCGACGCGACCATGCCCTTGAAATACCGCATCAGAAGCCATTGCTTTTGGGGTATCTCATACGCCCCCGGCTCGTCTTCGCGCGCTTCATTGATCTTCTTGATCAGGGTCGTAATGCTATTGACCTTCGGGATCCCGGGCTCGCTCTCAAGATAAGTCTTGAACTTGTCGAGCAACATCAGCGCTTGGGGATCCACCATACTCTCCCCGTCCTTGCGGCGGAACACGAATCCGAGGGAATAGACGCCGGTCAGATTTTCATCGATAAATTTTGTCGCGATCGCAAGGGGCAATTCCGGTTTCATCTGTTTGACGATGTTCGTGTCCACCTTGATCTTCTGCGCACCCTGGACCGAGACCGCCAAGACCAGGGCCGTCAGGATCAGGATCCACCACTTCCAGTGCATTTCGAGTTTTTCAAGGAACCCGATGATGACGCGGTTGAAGAACTTCCGCTCGTCGAACGCGTCCTCCTTAAGCGGCCGGTACGGTAGGATCGGCATCAGAAGCGTTGTCATGATGATCTCGACAAAATAGGAATAGAACGTCCCGAGCGCGGCATAGATACCGAAACTCTGAATGGCGGGGATCGGATTGATGGCAAGGGACGCGAACCCGAGGATCGCCGTGAAATGCGTGAGAAAGCACGGCATCCCGAGCTGTTCGATCGTCCGGAGCACCGTCTCTTTCAAACTATCGTGGTGAGGACGGATCTCAAAAAAGAGATTGATCAGGTAGGTCGAATTAATGACCGAGACGATCATGATCACCGGCGCGAGAAGCGACGTCATGAGGTTGAGCTCCTGACCGAGCGCGGAAATCGTCCCGAGCGTCCACACCAGCGTCGTGAACACGATCGACATCGAAAGGACCATGCAGGCAAAGCTCCGGTAAATGGCGTACGTCATGACGACCAGGACCAGGGTGATGGCCGGAATGAACACGAACTGGTCGCGGTGGATTAGGCGGATAAATTCATACTGCTCGACCGGCGCCCCGGCCATGTAAAATTTAACATCCGGCCGCTCGAAATCGTCGATGTAATCCTTCAACTGCCGGATGAAAACGCCGTTTGCCGCCGGATCTTTTCCCCCGGTCTTGAGATAGACAAGGATGTTTCCGATCTTGCCGTCGCGGGAAACGATATTGTTGAGGTAGAGCTCGTTACGGAGGACTTCTTTGCGAACATCCGCGGGAGACTGGTCCCCCTTATAAACCTTGTCCAGGACCGGGAGCGTCTTCACGCCAAGGAACTTGTGGCGGATATCCATCGCGTTAGCGAGGCTGATCACGCGCTCGACCTGGCCATAACTCGCGATCCCCTCGGTAACCGTCTTCAGGATCTTGAGGTTGTCCTTCGTGAAAAGATCTTTCGTGGACATCGCCACGGCGATCATCTGGTCGCTGCCGTACTTTTCCTTATATTGCTGGTAATAGCGGTACTCCGGAGATTTTTTGACAAAAAGGGTCTCCATCGAAGGATCGACCTTGAGGCGGGCGGCAGCCATGCCAAACAGCAGGACGCTGACCCCCATAACAAGCAGGACCGGCCAGCGCGAATGATGGATGAATTCCGCAAGTTTTCGGAACATGGATTTATTTTACCATAAAATGGTATGCGAAAGGAGGATGGCTGAGGGCGTCACCCCCTTGCTTTGCGCTACCTTTCATCCGCTGTCCTTCATCCTATGTTGACGATTTTCGTCTTGCTCTTGAACCCGCCCACAATGGCAACACGGCTTTTCGGAACGCTGAAATGTTCCGCCAAGACCTCGATCACGGCCTCATTCGCGCGCCCCTCATGAGGCGGGGCCTTAACAAGGACCCGGAGCTCCCCTCCCGGCCCTTCCTCGACGGCATTTGTTTTGGCGTTCGTTTTGACTCTGAGAGTATATTTCATCACCGGGCCTTGCAGTTGAGTTTCGATTGTCGTTATAATAGGACCGTCATGAAAAAATACTTTTTGAAGATCATGCTGACGGCGGCCATCCTCGCCGCCCCGCTCCTGTTTCTCCAGCCAAAGGCGATTCCGTTCGAAATGCGAGAAGGCCGCGCGAATTTAGCGGTCACGCTCCGCCTGCCCAAAGATTATGAATTCACGAAAGGCGCCCCTTTTAATCTCACCTGGGAAAGCGGCAACTCCAGTTCGGTGCAATTTGAAAATGCGCCCGCCGGGAATTTCGACCCCTTCAACTTGCCCTACAAGATCCCGCTCAGGACCTGGTCCGGGACCTCGGTGGTCACGCTCACTGCCAGGCTTTATTTCTGCCACAAACCTTCCAACATGTGCTTCCAGGAAACTTTCCAGACCCGGATCCCGATCATCGTGACCGGTCGCGGTAATCTCATCCTCAGCTACACTTGGGACATCAAACCGCGCCAGCGTGAGACCAGCGTAACGCGCAACGTGCAATCCGCCTCGTAAAAAAAGAAAACGTCTTGTGTTTTTCGCCATGCGCCGGGCGCGGGACACACGACGTTTTTGACGTCAGCGAAAAACGTCGCGAAGGAGCGGATAGTTTCTGTCTTTTCCGGAAAGGATGAATTCGCGACCGGGCCTCGGCCACGGAATACCCAGCTGCGGATCGCTCCAGAGGATCCCCCGTTCATGCTCCGGGGAATAATAGTCCGAAACCTTGTAGAAAAACTCGGTCCCTTCCTCAAGCACGCAAAACCCGTGGGCAAAACCTTTGGGGATGTAGAGCATCTTCTTGTTCTCGCCGGAAAGGACCACTGCGAAATGCTTCCCGAAGGTTTCTGACCCGGGACGGATATCCACCGCAACGTCAAACACCGAACCACGCGTGACACGGATCAGTTTTGCTTGCGCCCGGGGCTCGATCTGGAAATGCAGACCGCGCAGCACATCTTTTGCGGAAGCGCTGGCATTGTCCTGAACGAAATCGTCGAAGATCCCGTGCGCGGCAAAAATCTCTTTCTGGTAGCTTTCGTAGAAAAAACCGCGGGAGTCCGGAAAGACCTTCGGCTCGATCACGAGCACGCCATCAATGGGAGTTTTAATAAATTTCATAGCAATCCAAAATTTAAAGGTGAAAGATCAAAGCCACATTCCAAAGACCAAAACCGGTTTTAAAATTTGCCCTTGGGTTTTGATCTTAAATTTTTACCTTTTGCTTTCGACTACATCAGTAGTCGTTGGATCTCTTCGACCACCCTTACAAGGTCGAACGGCTTCTGCAGGAACGTATCGCGGCCGTTCTCTTCCGCCTCATCCATAAGGTGCTGGTCAACATAACCGGTGATCATAACGGTCTTGGTCCTGGGCGATTTCTCTTTACAGGCCTTGAGCACATCGATCCCCGAGGCATCCGGAAGTTTCATGTCGATCATCACGACATCGGGCTTCACGCTTTCAACCAGACGAATCCCCTCTTTCCCGGTGTCCGCGACATGGACTTCGTAGCCTTCTTCTTCCAGAAATTCCTTGATCTCCTGGACGATCCCGACTTCGTCATCAACGATCAGTATCTTCTTTTTCGCCATACGCCACCTGTTCCACTTTAACACCCGGTGTTTGATCTCCGGCCCATCAAATCCAACGCCGGAAGTCGGTCCCGGATAATGAAAAGTATTCTATCCCGCCGCGGGCGCCGGGGAAACCGTTTTCAGAACCTTCGTCTCACCGTAGATCGGCAACGTCAGCGTGAATGTTGTTCCCTCGCCCAACTTACTGCGGACGCCGATGGTCCCGCCATGAAGCTCAATAATGTATTTGCACATATAAAGACCCAACCCCGACCCTTTGCCCGGCGGTTTGGTGGTGAATCCGTAATTGAAGATCTTCTTCATCACATCTTCGGTCATGCCGGTCCCATTGTCCGTGAAATGCACCGCGACCATTTTGGAGTCCTGCTTGTCGATCTCGGCGGTGACTGAGATCTTGCGGTGCCGCTTCCCCGCCATCGCGTGGTAGGCATTGATGAACATATTGAGAAAAACCTCCTGCAGGCGCTCGAGGTCCCCGCGGATCAGCGGCACATTGCCCGGCACGTTAAAATCCACCTCGGTCCCGGACAGGTTGTCCAGATACGTCTGGAACTGAACGAGCGGCAAAGTCTCTTCCAGAATGAGCTTGAGCGAAAGGGGTTCGAATTTCCCCTTCTCCGATTTTTTGAGGAGCCCGGTGAGCGTGTTCACGACCGCCTTGATACGCTCGATATTTTTTTCCATTTTGTCAAAGACATCCAGGATCTCGGTCACCTTCATGTCCGGCGTCTTGCGGTACTTGAGGATCACACGCGAAACGTTCATGGAAAGGATCGTGAGCGGATTGTTGACCTCATGACCGACCGACGCGGCAAGACGCCCGAGCGTCGCCATCTTTTGTTCGTGGATCAGCTGGGCCTGCGTGTCCTGAAGTTGTTTGTTCGCGCCCTCGGCTTCCTGCAGGGCCTTCATCAGGAGGGTCTTGGAATGTTCCAGCTGTTCGTTGATATGCTGGAGCTCGTGGGACTTGCGGATCGCCTCGTCATAGAGCCGTGCGTTCTCGATGGCGATCGAAGATTCCTGTGCCAGCGTATAAAGGAGGTTCAGGTCCTCGTTAGAATAGTATTCGCCGGATTTTTTCTCGCCGAGCATCAGAACGCTCTTGAGTTCCTTCCCGAGAAAGCTCGGCACGCAACAGCTGGTCTGAAGCTGGTTCATCCGCTCCCGGATCGCTTCGAAATCATATTCCCGGTCGCTCTGGTCCCGCTTGTAAGACGCCGCCTCGACCTGTTCTTTCACGCGCTCGATATCAACGGCCTCTTTATGGTTCTCGAGATAATGGATCAACGGGTCGTTGGCATAAAGCGTCAGCGAAAGATGCTTCTTGTCGTAACCGCGCTGGTAGACGAGATGATACTGATCGCTATTGCGTTCTCGCATCAGAACGCCCGCGTTCTTCACGCGCATCTTCATCGTCACGAAATGCACCACAAGCCCGAGCAAATGCTCGAGGGACTCGATATTCGACATCCCCCGCGACGCATCTTTGAGGAGCTTGTGATAATCATACTTCTTCTGGAACAGGAATTTATCGGTGAGATTAGTTAACAACTTTCGCGCAGGATCAAAAAACGCCATCGCAATCAAAATACTAGCAATTCGAATCGATGTTTCGCCAAGGTTTAGAACTTGTCCTATAGCACCCTGCACAAACGTGGTCACGCCAGCAACCACTGCCATCAATACCGCAAAAAGGCCCGCAAAAACTAACGTTTTTTTGATGATTACGGCAACATCAAGAAGATGATGCTTAACTATTGCATAGCTAATTATAAAACAATACAAAGGGATGAAAAAAATCCCGAATGGATATACATTAGGCAAAAATGCCGGAAGGAATGTGGTAAGACCGCCACAAACGCCTATAAAGGTAGCTATAAAAAAATAACTCAGCTGAACGCGCTGCAGCCCCTTTGTCTGAAAATGATAGAGCAAAAGGAGAAAATAGCCCCCAACAAATGGAAGCATATAATAGATTGCCAACCCAGAATAAAACTTCCCAGGAATTAGCCAGTATTGTAATCCCGCCTTCAAGCTGGCATCAAAAATTATCAGCTGCGTAAAAATAATTAAGAAAGAAAAACAAACACTAAAAAAATAAGCGCTTAACGCAAAAATTCTAAAAAAAATATTTTTTTGAAAGTCTGAGCAGAAAGATATTACGAAGTCAAAAAAAACCGGGGGAAGAAAAACCGCAAAAACGTTAATGAATTTTATAAATCCAATAGCAACATTTTTCGAACCACTTAAAAAAGAACCGATAAAACCAACGCTAACCAAACTAATAAGAAAACAAAATACACCCCATAACTTTTGCGGCTTTGTTCGAATAGCACGAAAAAAAATAAAAAAGCCCAACAAACTGCTGCTCAAACAACTGATTCCCCACGAAACTACATAAAATGTCATGACTTCTTTTTCTTTTTAGGAAACAAAGAAAAAAACATACCTGTTTCTTCTCGATACAATCGATATGGTGATCCGAATATTTTCTCATTGTTTTTTTCTTCCGCAAACATACGTACAACATAAGCCGGCATCACTATAGAAATAAAAAACAGGCATGAGTAACAAACATTGGCTATCATCAAAACTGATAACTGCTCAACTAACGTGGCAAAATAAATCGGATGCCGCATATGCTTGTATGGTCCGAGTTTTATTAATCGTCGTTGTTGAATTCTCGGGTCACCCAGCGCGTGAATAGCCCATTGCTTGCCCAATATGCGCATGCTCCACAACTTCAATCTTAGGGCGATAAAATATAAAAATAAGCCACTGCATGTTAGAACCCAATTAATTGATTGTGCAATCAAATAAAATTCAAATATAACGATATAAAAAAACATGACGTAAACTGTCGTGACAACAATTAGTGACCAATCTTGACCTATTATTAATTTTTCTTGTTCTCGGGAAGTTAAAAAAGTTTCCCAAAGTCTAACAATGGTGTGGATGAAAAGAAAAATAGAAAAAAAGTTTCCACCCGGCACCTCGCTTCGCAAATTAAGAAATAAGGCTGCCCAAGGTCCTAAAAATCCAATAATGATAAGAAATGGCAATAAAATTTTTTTCATCTTTTAATCATTGCCGAATCGCTAATTCCCCTAATTGTTGCAATGTTATTTGCTGTGGTCTATACCCAAATGATAAGGCTTTACTCACATCGACATCCCAGGAATTCATTACCTCTTTCATTCGTTCCCTTGTTAGAAAAACTTTCTCATGAAATATCAACCCCAACCCTTCACCCAATAATCCTATTATATAAGCAACTACTGGTGATATGGTTCTCTGTGGGCGCGGCACATTTAAAGTATCGGCAATAGCCCATACTAATGCCTTAAAAGACACAGACGCCGCATCGGCAATATGAAATATATCAAGCTCAGAAGTTGACATCGTTAATAATTGGACTAAAAACAGCACCAGATTCTTTACGTAACATAAACTGATTAGGTTATCTCCCCGCCCAATAAAACAAAATGTATTATTAGCAATTTTTCTTTTCAAGAATTTTAATCGGGACTCTTCGTTCATGTCCTCCCCGTAAATTAGAGGGCATCTAATAATTACTATATCTTTTTGGACTTCGGACAATTTTTCCTTTAAGGCAGCCTCTGCCGCCCTCTTGCTTTCTCCATAATGCGAAATGGGGTGCGATGGCATCGTTTCATCAAGCCTAGTAATCGCTGATGGCCCAACAGCAGCGATACTACTCAAATAGATAAACTTTTTAACGCGACTTCCTTTTAAAATCCCGTAAAGATTAGATGTTCCTTCGCAATTTACTTGGAAAAGTTCTTTTTTATTTTTAGAAAAAACACTCCCCGCTAAATGGTAAACGATATCTGCCGCTCTAATGGTCTCTGCAGCATCGCGAATCTGGGAAAGATTTCCAACAACAATGCTTGCCCCCATGTCTTTTAATTTCTGCGCAAGTAGGTTATTGCGCCGCACAAGGCAAATTACTTGGTGAGCATCCCCCAGCAATTTTCTGACTAGGTGTTGCCCTACAAAGCCAGTCGCGCCTGTAACTATTACTTTCATGACAAGAGGTCTTTAGTGCTATTTGAGGTCATTATTACTCCAATCAACAGCATCAAGTTAGTTTTTATTTAACTTGTCGAATCACGATGCTCGCATTTTTCCCACCAAATGCCAAACTATTACACAACACTACTCGAAAATCACCCGCGCGACCAATATTGGGCACATAATTCAAGTCACACTCGGGATCGGGGGTTTCATAATTAATGGTGGGATGGATGAAACCTTCGTTGATCGCCAACAATCCGGCCGCCATTTGTTGAGCTCCCGAAGCTCCTATAGGGTGTCCAAGCATGGACTTCACAGACGGCATTAGTATTTTCTTCGAATGTGCGCCGAAAACTTTTTTTACTACATTTGTTTCATAACTGTCATTGATTTTGGTCGCATTGCCATATGCTTCAAAAATGTCTACTTGCTCTTTCTCTAATCCAGCATCCATAACGGCTGCATTAATTGCCCTAACAGTTTGGTCTCCAGAAGGATGGGGCCGCGTCATATGCCAAGCATCACAGGTTGAACCATATCCTAAAACTTCAGCATAAATTTTAGCTTTTCTTGCAAAAGCCTTCTCAAGTTCTTCAAAAACAAATATCCAGCCCCCTTCACCAATAATGAACCCTTCCCGATCCTTATTAAATGGCCGAGAAGCCTTGCGCGGATCTCCTTTCCAACTGGACATAGCACCCATACGGCAAAAAGCTGCAATAATGCCATCACAAACACAAGCATCAACACCGCCTGTAATCACTCGATCACTAACTCCATTCTGAATTAAACGCAACGCATAGCCCATAGCATCTGTTGCGGAAGTACATCCTGTTGATATCGTCAAACTCATGCCATGAGCATTTAAAGCGCGAGAAATCTCACTTGAAATTGCTCCGACGAAACCCGCCAATCCAACATATGGCCTAACTTTATTCAGCCCAAATTGTGCAAATGAATAAGCATCGGGCAACATATACTCAACACCGGAGGTCGAACTACCAAGAATAACCTCAGTTGTATTGACTGGATCAAGTTCGACATTTGCATCTCTCAAAGAGAGCTTGGCTGCCGCAACGGCAATCTGCGAAGAACGCGACATGCGTTTAATTTCTGTTTCTTCAGTAATAAAATCGGTCGCTTGAAAATCTCGAACTTCTGCGGCTGCATGACATGGCAATTTAGAGGAATCAAAAAGCGATATTTCGCCTACTCCATTTTTACCCTCTTTCAATCCTTTCCAAAAAGTCTCTCTCCCAATACCAAATGGAGAAACCACGCCTACTCCCGTAATAACAACACGTTTGTTCTCTTTCTTCTTATTGTCCGAATAAACGCTTCGGTCAACGCTTGTTTTCGACTTTAAACGACGATTATCCGCGAGAAGCTGCAATTCTTTTTGAATGTTGTTTAAAAAATCCTTACTATCAAAAGGCTTAGAAAGAAAATGTGTGACACCGAGACGAATGGCAAGGGCGGGCGTATCTTCTTCCGCATATCCTGAAATTACAATAAATCCACAAATGTGATTTATCTTTTCATAAAACGCTTTAATCTTCTCAATGGCCCGAATACCATTTTCACCTGGCATTCTCACATCAGTTACAATTAATTCGAAATTAATAATCTTTGCTTGGCTTACCGCCTCATCAGCAGAAGCGGCTGTTACAACAGCGTAGCCATTACGTTTTAACAAACTCTCTACACTTCTGCGGACTAAATCATCATCATCAATTAGAAGAATTTTCTTTGACATAGAATGAGCCCTTTCATACCTTTCTAAAGTATCGGAATTCTAAATTATAACTGTAATCAAACGAATGAGTTAGAACGCAATCCTTACGACACATCAAAAATCACAGCAAATACCGTTCCTTGCCCCACCGATGACTCGACACTAATACGCCCGTTATTGCGCTCTACAAGCCGCTTGACGACGTAAAGCCCCAACCCAGTCCCTGAGGGCTTAGTCGTATAAAAAGGCTCGAAAACGCGGCTTAAATGCTCGGGAGCAATTCCGCAGCCGGTATCTTCGATACTTATCAGCACCTGGTGCTTTTTACCCTCTGAAGACACGGTCTTTAAAGGCTCCTCAAGACCGGGTTCTGTCAGGGATGCAGTAACAGTGATCGTTCCACTGCCGGTTATGGACTGGCAGGCATTCACGAGCAGATTGACAAAGATCTCTTCCAGAGACTGCCTGTCCGCAACGACCAAAGTTCCTTCGGGAATATTGCGAACTATTGTGATCCCTTTAAGATCCAGTTCACTTTCCACAAACGGCAGAATGCGCTCGATCAGCTCCCCAATGTTAACCGGCTGCTTTTCATAGACCTGATCGGTCTGTCGGCGCGCATAGAGCGAAAAATTCTTAATGATCCCGAGAGCCCGTTCTGCCTGCGCAACCGCCCTTTGAGCAACTTCTTTGATCTTCCCGGAATCATATTCCCCCGCTCTTTCCGCAAGGGTTTCAGCCAATCCCTTGATCACAAAAATCGGGTTCCGGATCTCGTGGTTGATACTGCTCGCGATCACCCCCAGCGTGGTCAATTTCGCTTCCTGAATGGCATCCGCCAGCGCATTCACATCGAAAAGTTTCTGTTTGATCATAAAATAGGCCACCCCGAATGGATAAATAGGAAGCAGCAAAAGCGTATATTGCGGAAAAGGAATCCCGTATATCGGGAAAAATGTGGGGCTACCACCGATAAAACCGATCAACGAAGTTAGGAACACCCCCCTAATTTGTTCCTTTTCAGGACCCGCGGCAGTTTCAATCTTTTTGTACAGCTCGATAAAACTCAGCGGCACAAGCAAGCAGAACATCAGCGTAAAAACATAATAAAGCGGACCTGCTTGCGAGTAATATTTGAAACCGACCATCGGAACTACCCGAGGAATGAACCATGGAGAAAAAGAGAAGCAAGCAACCAACACAGCCACGATATAGCAGAATGTCAAAAATCGCTTTTGCCGGGCATCGGTATAAGTAACCACAAAGTGATACCACGTCACAGGAACAAAAATCGCAAAACAATTCCCGAGCCGACCCATAAACAACCCGAGAGAAGGAGAAACATCATTATTAAGGTTGATTGCTATGAAAACAGCCCATGCGGAATAGAAAAAAGCCATTCCAAAATAACGTTTCCCTATTTTGTCCTCACGTTTCAACCATACCAGCAACCCAAGCAGAAGAGAACAAAACCCAAAACAAAGAATCACGAGACTATATAGATTCATACCCCGACCTTGTTTTTAGCGTTTACAACTTCCCCCTTCGCCTAAGCCCAGCGCCGAATGCGCAGGCTTAAACGGGCAACGTGACGGTAAAAACGGTGCCGCGGCCAAGAACGGATTCGACCTTGATCCGGCCGCGGATCTTCTCGACCAGTTGTTGCGTGATATAAAGCCCGAGCCCGGTCCCTTCGGCTTTCGTCGTATAGAATGGTCGGAAAACGTCCTGGATCTTGTCTTCCGGAATCCCAGGCCCAGTGTCGGCGATGGTGACTAACAGCCGATTATTTTCACCCTCAAGAGACCCGGTCTCTGAATGCTTTTTGAGACCCGGCCTCTGAAGTGTCACAGTGATCCGGATCTCCCCCTCTTTCCCGCTTTCCCTTATTGCTTGCGAGGCATTCACAAGCAGGTTGAAAAGGATCTCTTCAAGATAACGCCGGTCCGCGATCACGGGCGGAAGATCGGGTGCGATCTCCCGCGTAAGCGTGATGCGATGCGTCGCCAACTCATGCCGGATGAGCGGAAGGATATCTTCCAGAACCTCAGCGACTTTTACCGGTTCGAATTTGATCTCGCTTTCGATGCCGGCTTTGGCGAAAAGCGATAGCCGCTTGATGATGTCCATCGCCCGGTCTGCCTGCGCCATAGTCTTCCGGAACGTTTCATTTGCGCTTTCGATCACTTTCTTGTCGTTTGGAAAAACCTCGTCTTTTTGCCGTTCAAGACAGCTTTCCGCGAGTCCTTTGATGATGAAAAGCGGATTCTTGACCTCGTGATTGATGCTCGCCGCCAGCACCCCGATCGCCGTCAGCTTGTCCCGATGCGCGGCTTGGGCAAGGTCTTCCAAATCAAACAAGCCCTTTCGAATAAGAAAATAAGCTGTGAGGAAAGGATAAACTGGCATCAAAAAAACAGCATATTGTGGGATGAAAAAACCATATCCGGGAGGAATCATAAGACCTCCGCCTAAAAATCCGAGAAAGGTTGCTATAACAAATCCTATTAATTGTCTTCTTTCTCTCGCGGAAGAGAATCGTAATTTACGTATCAGAAAAGCAAATCCCCAAGGAATAATCAGCATAAAAAACACCAGAAACACATTAAAAAGTATTCCTGGTTGTAAAAAATAAAGGGAAATCGGGGAAGTTTTAAGCCCCGAAATAAACCTATCGGAAAAACCCGACATTCCTATGATCAAAGAGCTAAAATAAAGAACTGTCAGAATTTTCTTATGCCGCTGAAATTCCCCGGAATAAACGAGAGCAAAATGAACCCAAGTTGCAGGAATAAATATGGCGAAGGAATCTGCCACTCTCACATAAAAAATGGCTTTCTCATAAAGGCCATATAAGCTCCAAAAAATTCCGAAGAAAATTCCCCAAAAGCTGTTAAAAAGAGTAAATACAAAATAAGTACGCCCAACAGCATCCGGCCTTTTGAATAAGATCAACAATCCAACAAAAAGAGAGCAAAAACCAAAGCACAGAACTGCAAGGCTATACGGATTCATAGCTGGGGGAGTGGAAACCTAATGGTAAAGGTCGCGCCCTTCCCAGGCGCAGACTCAACCGCGATCGTGGCGCTGTGGCGCTTCAGGATGCCGTAGCTGACAGCAAGACCAAGGCCCGTGCCGGCGCCAACATCTTTCGTCGTGAAGAACGGATCGAAGATCTTTTTCTGATTCTCCTTCGAGATCCCGATCCCGTTATCTCTCACGATAAGCTCGACCGACTCTTCGACGGAGCGAGTCTCGACCACGATTTTTCCTTTTGCACCCCGGCCCTGGCTTCTATCTTTTTCTGATTCAAGGTTGCCAGGACTAGGCCAATTAACCTTTGAATCTTTTGATTGAGAATTGGCCTTGACCGCATCTCGCGCGTTCACCAAAAGATTCGTCAGCACTTGCTCGAGCTCGTTGGCGATCCCCGGCACCGGCGGCACCGCCCCGAGTTGCATCTCAACCTCGATATTTTCCTGATGGAATTGGAACCGGAGCAGCGCACAGGTCCCCTTAACAACCTCATTCAAATCCACGGGCCGGTGCGGTGCTTCTTCGGCGGTCTTCCGGGCATATTTCATCAACTTCTGCACGATCCCTTGGCAACGCTTCGCGCCCTCCTCGATAAGATCCAACGACTCTTTCGTATCTTGATCCGCCGTCATCTTGAGGATCTGTGCGTTCGTCAGTACCGCCGTCAACGGATTGTTGATTTCATGCGCCACCCCGCCGGCAAGCGTTCCGAGCGTCGCAAGTTTCTCGGCCTGTACCAGCTGTTCCTGCGTCTTCACAAGTTCACGGGTCCGCTCCTCCACGCGTTCCTCAAGCTCCACATTCCATCGTTTGAGTTCTTCGCTCAGCTCGCGGATATCTTCGAAGCGCATCGAATTGGAAAACGCGATCGTCACAGGCGACCGGAGCTGGGAAAAAAACTGGATCTCACGGAACCCATACCTGCGAAGATTGGCTTTCCTTCCAAGATGCGCCACACCGATCAGCTTCCCGCCGAGCACAAAAGGCACCGCGACCAAAGCCTGCGTCTTCTCGAAATAATCCCGGATCTCGTCCCGGAACGCTTCCACCTGCGGGTCGCCCACGACAAGTTCCGCGGCCACGACCGCATCCTGCCGCTCCAGCCATGCCAGAAACGGATGGCTTTGAGGAAACGGCTTCAGGTTCCGGACCCCTTTGGCAATGGATGGCACGAATTCGGCGTTCTCTTCATCCAGGAGATACACCGAAAGCCGGCGAACATAGAGCCTGCGGCGAAGCATACGGGCAAAACTCTGCAAAAGGTCGCGCAAGTTCTTCAGGTGGACAAGCTCCTTGGAGAACTGGTCCAGCACGGCGAGAAGATTCACGCGCTGGCGCTGAAAAAGCTGGTCCAACCGGGGCTGGATCGACCGGTAATAAAAATAGAAAATGATCGCCACGGCAAGAAAATAGACCGTAGAGCTCCAGGCCGACCCCGGATCACGAAGCCGCTGGCTCCAATAGACAAGCGCGCCGAACGGCACCATCGCCACCGCGGTCGTAACAAACCACATGAACGTCTTGTGGATAACGGTTTCAATATCCATCAGGCGATAACGGATCACGCAGTACCCGATGATCGTCGTAAAAAGGAACATGGGAAAGAAAGCCACCGGAAAGACCGGGATACCGTAATTAGGAAGATATTCAACCGAGCCGACGAACGAAACCACAAAAGCCAGGAACATCAGCCGGATGTTCTTCTTCACGGCCGCCGTGCTCGCAGCCCGATAGATGCGAATAAAATTGACGGAAGAAAGGATCATGAGACCGAAAAACCACACGAGGAAGAGGGGCTCCAGGGGTCCGGCCTTGGGAAAGTACCCGGCCCGGTAACCGTACACGCCTCCGACAATACCGGGAGACAGAACGCAAAGCAGGTAGAAACCGACCGCGATCAGGTAATGAACCCAGATCCATTTTTTATTTTTCCTCAGAATCTCGGGATCCCAGGACGCGCTGAAGAAGAAAAGGGCGGGGGTCACAAAAATGATCCCGAACCAGGTATAAACACGGGAGAAAACGACCGCCGTCGCTTCGTCCGACATGGAGCAGACGATCCCGACGCCCGTGAGCCAAATACCCGCGGTGACGGTTGTGATCATATAACCGATATGCGTCACCGCCCGCTTGCTTTGGAAATAAACGAATAGCCCCTCCAGAGAGATCAAAACACCGACCATAAAATGGGGCAGTGCATACACGTTAAAGAAATAGATCTGCGGGTTAAAAATAGAGTTCGTCATATTGGATCGCCCTGTGCATGACATCGTGGAGAACATTCATGTATTTCCGGATCTTCTCGAGAGGCCCTTTCATGCTGACCACGCAGACCTTCCCGCCATCCTCGGACGGAAGTGAAAAGTTGCTGAACGCGATAAATCCGTCCGTGTGAGCGTCGCTAGCGGGCGCGACAAAAAAATCGGCTTTTTTGATGATCGTGACCCCAAGCGTCCCCCCAAATTCCTTCAGCGGCGCCGACAGATATTTTGTCGTCGCGGCATACAGGAACGCGGGTGCCGCCGCATAAGATTCCAGAAGCTCATAGCCTTCGCTGCGACGCTTCCGGGTAGCAAATAGCTGGCGGTTAAATTCCTTCTGAAACATAAAAAACCCCCGGTCGGGCCTTCGGTTATCAAGATAAACACCCGGCCGGATGAAGATAAAACCGAGCGTTCGTTCACGCTCAGGGGTCGCGCGAAGATCCACGGGAACCGCAAATTTCGTGTCCTCGAATTCCGGATACTGTGCCAGTTTCCACAAGAGGAGCGCCGCGGAAGAAATGACTTGCTTCGCACGACGGGCAAAACGTTTGTTCAGCCGGTTCCTTACCCTCAAAAAGGGTTGAAGGTCCATGAACTGATAGACATGAAAAATCCCGCCCTTGCCCCGGACCGCGGAGCACAACTCGGGGACCGGGTTTTCTTCAGAACCGGCCGCGGGAAACCGGAGATCGTCCCGCGTCCCCCACCGTTTCTTGAGTTCGTTCAAAATCTCCTGGGCCGGAACACCGTCGAATGCGATGTGGCTGAACTGGATCCACAAGTCGGCCCCGAGAAGATCCTCCGACAACCGGCATGCGACATTCAAAATACCGAAACCGGGATGCTTGGTCTTGATGAACGAAGGCGCCTGAAAGCGACCGGACCTCGGGGAAGAAGCACTGGACGGCAACCCCTCGAACCGAAAAAAGACCGCGCTGATGATGCGCTCGACGTAGGCGCAGGCCTGACCTTTGCACTCTCCGGGAACCGCAGCAGGATGTTCTGAAAGCCAGAAATCCAACTTTTTTTTAAAAATGAGCGGCCGCTCTTTATCCTCGAGGTCTTTGGTTGCATTATATATTTCGAGGATCCCCCGGATCAGTAAGTCTTGCACCGACGGCGGCAATTTTCCGAGCTGTCCCGGATCGGTATCCGCATCCAGATAAGGCACAAGACGCAGCAGTCGTCCTTCCCCGTCGAAATCGGCCTCAACGAGGTCCAGGAACCTTTTCGCCTGAGGCTTTGCATCAAAAGCACCCCATTGAAGCTGATTGTAGAAAACCGGATAGGTTTTCAGAAATTGCGCCAGCCGCTGCCGGCAATGTTGCTTCGCCGCCGCCAACGTCGTTTCATGGGATTCCTTCAAATCCGACCAAAGATCAAGACCGAATACCGCCAAAACGAATTTCGACTGCTCTGTCCGCAAATAACACTCCGTCACTTTGCGCCAGCCGTCCGTCCCTCGCCCCGCCCCGGCCTTACGCAACAGTCCCAGGAATTTCACGGCGCCAAAAAACCCGAGCGTCCCAAGGTTCAATTTGTCCGTAAAATGACTCATCCGGAGACTTTGCATGATGAAGCGCACGACCGGCGACCCGTGAGCTTTGATACGAAAAATCCCCCGGGGTTCGACGTAAGCGTTTTTGCGGTACCAGGAAACCGCTTTCCGGAGCGTTTCCTCAAACGGCGTGGGCCGGTAACCCAAATCGCGGACCGCTTTGGAATTATCGTACACTGCGGTCATTTTGCAAAATTTGACACCCTCGGTGGGCATCAGAGGTCTCTTCCGGAACAGGATGTGTGAAAGCGCCTCGTCAAGATAAGTAAAACCCAGCAAAAACCAATATGGGATTTTGAATCGCGGGGCCCTGATACCGGTAATCTTCTCCAAAAGCTGGAATACATCCTGCAAGGTATAGTGCTCGTTATCGCAAAGAATGTACCGCTCGCCGTTCCGCCCGCGCTCCATGGCGGCAATATGCGCCAGGGCCACATCATCGGCATCCGCCACCGACCAGCGCGTATCAAAATAGCCGGGATAACTTCCGTTCAGGAACTTGACGATCACATCTCCGGAAGGAGTGGGTTTATGGTCCCGCTCTCCGATCACGATCCCGGGATTCAGGATAACCGCCGGAAGACCCTTGGCAACAAATTCGAAAACCTTTTCTTCGGCGATGTATTTTGAACGGGCATAGTGGCTCGCGCCGCGCGGTTCAAATCCCGAAGACTCGTCGGCCGGTTTGCCGTCGGGCCGTGCGCTCAGCGTCGCGATGGTGCTGGTATGGATAAATTTTTTGACATGATACTTCAGGGAGGCCTCCAGCATATGGACCGTCCCCTGGACATTGATCCTGTAAATCGTCTTGGGATCTTTCACCCAGAAGGGATAGAACGCGTAGAGCGATGCGAGATTGAACACAACATCGCAACCCTGAACCGCCTTTTCGACAGACTGGATGTGGGTTACGTCACCGTTCACGACCTCGATGTTCAGGTTTTCCAGAAGGAAACTGTCTTTCCTTTGCCGTACCAGGACCCGCACCTGATGGCCGGCAGCGATCAGATGCCGGACCAGCGTCGAACCGATAAAACCCGTACCTCCCGTGACCAGAACTTTCATTTTTCAAGAAACCCCTGCGGTGATGTTCTCCCGAACTTGAAAAAAACTCCGGACCCGTCCGCGCTTAAACTGCCGGACGGATCAAGATGCGGAGATCCTGCTTGCCCGGATCTCTTCGTCGCTGACCTGCCGATGTCCCCAGAAAAAAGGCGCGATCTCGAACCCGTTTTTACGGGCCAGAGCGAGGATTTCCGCCATTTTCTCAAGCGAAATATTCCCCTTGCCCCAGGAATAATTTTCAAATCGCTCTTCAAGCGCCAGAACGATCGCTTCCGAAAAACATCCGTAAAGAACTTTCGGGGAAGGAAGCCCGACATCGAAGCCCGCATTAAACTCACAGGGAAGCGAGCATATCCCGCCGGCGAAGATCAAAATGTCCGTCCGGTCGGTGTCGGCATAAGCGATGTTCTTGGGATACCCGACATCGCAGATGATCGCGCCCGGTTTGAACTTCTCGATGTCGACGATCGAGTGCGCCGCGCTGGCCGCAGCGATCACGATGTCCGCGTCCTTGACCGCGTCGTCATTATTGCGGCTGCCGCGGACCTTCGCACGCGCGCCCTTCTGAAGGTTTTTCACCATCGCATCGATATTCCTCGGCGTCCTTCCGGTGATCGTGACCTCTTTGACCTGCTGGACCAGGGCGCGCGCGCAAGCGCTTCCGATATCTCCGGAGCCGCCGATCACCGTTGCCTTGACTTTTGAAAGATCCAATTCCCTGAGCCGTGCCGCTTTCAAGACGCCTTCCACCGCGAGCGCGGCCGTAAGCGTGTTGCCGGTCGTGACCGGAATATGAATACGCTTCAGGAATTCCTCACCGTACCGTTCTCCCGCGATCGACGTGAACCCGCCGAGCGCCACCACCCCGAGACCGAGTTTTTCCGCGACTTTGCAGGACTCCACGACTTTGCCCACGACTTTCTCGATGTCGAGACCGAGCATTTCGGGAATGATATTGCAGGCGATGAACGCCCCATCCGTCGTTTTGCCGCTTGCGGCACGGAATTCCCGGATGTCGTAAGAAACATACGAAGGTGTCAACTCGAAGATCTTGGTCAGGAATTCGCGCGACGGAAGGTGACTATCTTTCTTGTACGACTGGAAGTAGCGGACGAGGTGTTCGTAATTGTAGGGATGCCCGATCACGCCGAATCCACCGACCTGCCGCACGTGCCGGCTACCGCGCCGCCGGTAACTTTGGGCAGTCAAAAGCTCCTCGAAGACCTGCAACAGCCGCTCGAAATATTGAAGAACCTTATCGGCCAGGACCCCGCCCATCGCCTGCTCAAGGATCGGAATACCGATCTTGACCGTCGCTTCTATGAAGATCTCGGTCCCGCCAAGCGGATGCTCGTGAAGTTTCCAAACCCCGGAAAATCTTTCAAGGTCGCCTTCCACGGCATTGAAATTGATCGTAAAATGCCGGTAATCAAAAAAAGCCTCCTCCTTCCAGACGACCGGGAGGCTTCCCATTTCGATTTTCCAGAAAGTCAGGGATTCGGTACGGGTACGGGAGAGAACCTGACATTCCTTGATCTCCGGAAGATGCGCGGGGTAATCCTCGACGCGCGTCAGAAGACGCAGAACCTGCCAGCGCTTGGCCGGCAGAACGCGGCTCGTCGATATGACAAATTCCCCTTCCGGATGCACCATCAGAAGTCTCCGTGCTGGTTACACTAAACTCTCCCCTGCGAAATCCTCTCCGTCACGATCCTCTTTCCAAAATAAGCGCTGTTCCTTGCCCGCCTCCGACACACGCCGATACAAGTCCGCGCTTCAGAGAGCGACGTTTCATTTCCTTCAGGCAAGTCAGGATGAGCCTTGCACCGCTGGTCCCGACCGGATGGCCGAGGGCGATGGCCCCACCGTTCACGTTCAATATCTCCCGGGGGATCATTCCCACCGGAGCTCCCGAAGAAAAATTCCGTTTGGCAAATTCCGGACAGGCCAGCGCCCGCAGGCACGCCAAAACCTGAACGGCAAAGGCTTCGTTGATCTCAAAAAGGTCGATATCATCGAGCTTCAGGGAATTCCGTTCCAGGATCCTTGAAATCGCCAACGCGGGCCCGAGCCCCATCCGGGACGGCTCAAGGCCGACCGAC
>Ga0116171_10001386_pt1 | contig 24106 bp, 15 predicted proteins | sample AD_JPNHW2_MetaG_FD_89798 | JGI IMG/M metagenome (GOLD analysis project Ga0116171, IMG submission 89798) | Active sludge microbial communities of municipal wastewater-treating anaerobic digesters from Japan - AD_JPNHW2_MetaG | ecosystem: Engineered > Bioreactor > Anaerobic > Digestate | place...
AGATCTTTATACTCTCCTTTTTTAGGAATAACCGTATATTTTTTTATCTCACCCGAAAATACCTTCTGCACCGTTATTTCGGTTTTTTCACAGACATTTTCGTTTTTCCCGATCTTTGACATTGAGAGCTGAATATCTTCCCAGACATAAACCGGTTGACCGTTTATCTCAGTTATTTTATCACCTTCCGACATCCCGGCAATTGCCGCCGCACCAGTCGGTTCAAGGAATTCAATTACTGGAGCCGGAGCAGAATATTCATAAAAAGAAACTGTCATGAACACAAAAAAAGCCAGAACTATATTAAAAAACGGACCTGCAAATGCGATTATAACCTTCTGCCACCATTTTTTGTGTGAATATGAGTACGGATATTCATTATTTTCAAGTACTTTTTCATCTTCCGGTGATTCCCCGAGCATTTTCACATAACCACCTAAAGGAATTGCCGAAATCCTGTATTCTGTATCGCCTCTTTTCCATTTTACCATCACTTTTCCGAATCCAAGAGAGAATGCCAGCACTCTGACATTGAAAAGTCTGGCAAAAATAAAATGTCCAAGTTCATGAACAAAAACAACAATACCGAGAAGAACGACCGCAAAAAGATACATATACATACAAACCACCGAACAAAAAATTAACAGGTTAAGAATATAATCACAAAAATGAATAAGGAAAGAATTAGATATCTCAGGTATTTAAATTTAAACATGTTTTATCAGTTATGATATTAGAAAGCCTGCGTAAATTTGACTTTTAAAATAAAAACCCGTATTCTTCCTCAATCTGCACCTTAAACCTTAATTGTTTATGGTGTTTTGAAATATATATGTCAACTGCCGGGGGAAGCCTCAGGGCTTTAAGATATCTTTGAACAAAGGGAGCGTCCGCAGGGAGGTTCTGGAACGCAGATTGCGTATTCCGGGAAGCGAAGTTTTTGATTTAAGTTCTCGAATTATTTCAGCTATTACTTCACTTCTTGTTTTTAAAACAGCTCAGATTATCGCCATTTATGCACCTTTCAGGAACGAAGTTGATGTGACTCCTCTTCTGAATTTCCCTGAAAAAATCTTCCTGCTTCCTAAAGTTGTAAAAAACTCCAAAAAACTGGATTTTTATAAAGTTACAAAAAATACTGCACTTGTTACAGGCAGTTACGGCATCTTTGAGCCTGATACAAACGCAATGAAATTTCTAATTGAAAATATTGATCTTTTTATCGTTCCCGGAGTAGCTTTTTCAAAAATTGGGGAACGGATCGGATACGGCAGCGGTTATTATGACTGCACTCTAAAATTCGGAAAAAAAGATGCTAAGACGATCGGGGTCGCTTTTGAAACTCAGATAATTTCTGAAAGTTTTGCTCAGACACACGATATAAAAATGAATTTTGTAGTAACGGAAAATAATATTTACAGGTCGGCAACCATTTAATATAAAAGGAGAAAAAATGAATTTAACAGCAATCATTATGCTTGTCATAGGGCTTGTACTCGGAGCTGTAATCTGGCATATGTTCAAAACCATTGCCTACAAAGAAAAAGTCGAAAGAGCAAGCAAAGACCTTGAAAGCGCAAAAAAAGAAGCGGAAAAAATCCTTAAAGAAGCCCAACTTAAAGTACAGGAAACGATTCTTGAGGGAAGAAAAGCCACAGAAGATCAGAAAAACGACCTTCTGAAAGAATTTAAGGAAAGAGAAAAAAGACTCAACAAAAGAGAAGAACAGCTTGCATTAAGAGATGAACTCAATCTTTCAAAGGAAAAAGAGTTCAAAACTATTGAAAAAACTCAGAAAGACACTGAATTACTTATTGAAACTCACAGGGCGGCAGTTGAAGCTGAAGCTCAGAAAGTGAAAGCTGAACTTGAAAGAATTGCAGGAATGTCTCAGGAAGAAGCCAAAGAAAAGCTAGTTCAGAAAATAGAAGATGAAGCGAAACACATTGCCGCTAAGAAAATAAAGGCTATAGAAGAAGCACTTGCAGAGGATGCTGAAAAGTTGAGCAAAGAGATCATTTCCACAGCAATTCAGAGATATTCCGGTGAATATGTTGTTGAAAATACTGTTACAACAGTTGCCCTGCCTAATGACGAAATGAAAGGAAGAATTATCGGAAGAGAAGGAAGAAATATAAGAGCCATAGAAGCTGTAACCGGTGTTGATCTTATCATTGATGACACTCCGGAAGCTGTAGTTATAAGCGATTTCAATCCGGTCAGAAGACAGATAGCGTCTCTCACACTTCAGAAACTCATTTCTGACGGAAGAATTCATCCGGGTAGAATCGAAGAAGTTTTCGAAGCGGCATCAAAAGATGTGTGGAAAACGATAAAAGAAGCTGGAGATCAGGCACTTTTTGACCTAGGAATACACAAAATGCATCCCGACCTTGTTCTTCTTGTAGGAAGATTGAGATATAGAACCAGTTACGGTCAGAATGTGTGGAAACATTCGATCGAATGCGGATTTCTTGCCGGAATAATGGCGGCTGAGCTTAACTATCCGGTTAAAAACGCAAGAAGAGCCGGACTTCTTCACGATATCGGCAAGGCTGTCGATCATGAAATTGAAGGCAGTCACGCATCTATCGGTGCAAAACTTGCTGAAAAATATGGAGAAGTAAAGAGGATCGTTACAGCGATAGCTTCTCATCACGGCGAAGTAAAACCTGAATCAGTTCTCGATGTTATTATTTCCGCATCCGACGCATTAAGCGGTGCAAGACCGGGCGCAAGAAGAGAAATGACAGAAGCATACATCCAGCGGCTTACCGAACTTGAAAATATTGCAACCTCTTTTGACGGCGTAGACAAATCTTTTGCTATTCAGGCAGGAAGAGAACTGCGTGTTATTGTTGACACTTCCAAGGTCAATGATGAAGGTGCATATATTCTTGCCAATGATATTTCCAAAAAGATCGAAGCCGAACTCACTTATCCCGGTCAGATAAAAGTAGTCGTTATAAGAGAGACCAGAGTTGTCGCCACTGCACAATAAAGGTTGTTGAATGACATTCAGAATATTAATGCTCGGAGATCTTATCGGACGGCCCGGAAGAAAAGTTATCAGAGAAAATCTCCGTAATATCATTAAAGAGGATCGTATTGACCTTACTGTTGCAAACGGTGAGAATGCTTCTGGAGGATCGGGTCTGGTCGAATCTGCGGCGAAAGACCTTTTTGAATCGGGAATTGATGTGATCACTTCCGGCAACCATATCTGGAACAAAAAAGAAATTTTTTCCTTTTTACCTAATTATTCCAGAATATTACGACCTGCCAACTATCCAGAAATCCTTCCGGGAAAAGGTTCTGTTGTTTTTGAACATACCGGGAAAAAAGCCAGAATAGGTGTAATAAATCTGCTTGGCAGAGTTTTTATGCATCCGGTGGATTCTCCGGTAACAGCAGCGGTGATTGAGATCGAAAAGCTCAGAAATGCCGGTGCTGATATCATAGTTGTTGATTTTCATGCCGAAGCTACTGCTGAAAAAGAAGCTCTCGGAATACATCTGTCCAATATGGTCGAGCTTTTTGCCGGAACACACACTCATGTCCAGACAAGCGATGAAAAGATCATCAACGGTCACTCCGGGTACATCACAGATCTCGGAAAATGCGGCTCATTCCACTCCGTTATCGGATTCAATCACGAAGACAGCATCAGGAACCTTCTTACATCCATTCCGCAAAGCTTCGTGCCTGCAAAAAATGACATGACAATTGAAGGGATTGTTGCCGACTTTGATATAGAAAAAAGAAAATGCCTTTCAATCAGAAGATTCCGCAAATTCTGTCAGTGATTCTGTTTCAGAATTGATTCTTTAAAAAGTTTGTACTCGCTATCAGAAAGTTTTTTCTGTTCATCTTTAAAAAAAGCATCAACTTCCTTTTTGTTGAAATCAGGGTACAATTTTTTCAATTTAACAATGTTTTCAAGTGCTTTTGTATGCAATTCCTGCCGGCTGTATATTTTTGCTATATCAAAAAATATTCCCGGTCTTTTTGACAATTCCGCCGCTTTTTCCAGTGTTTTTATCCCCTTGGCAAAATTGTTTTCCTTAAATTCCTTTTTAGAAAGCCATCTATAATAATCCGTCATTGTATTCACTGATAACAAATTGAATTTCTTCAATTTTCCATCAGCAAGCTCCATATCCTTATTCTCTAAATTCAAAGAGCAGTTTGCAAGTAAAAGATAATCATAAAAATCATCTGTAAGGGCTGAACCTTTCAAATAATCCTTAAAAGCCAAATCAAAAGAACCGTTTATAGCATGAAGATATCCTTTGTTCATAAAAAGTTTTCCTTTCTGTTTTAAAGAAAGGTCTGATCTGTTATTTTCAACATACGATATCAGCTTTTCTGCTTTTTCATACTCCTTTTTACTCATATATATTTTTAATGCGGCAACAAAGTATTTTAATTTATTTTCCATAATAAATTCAACCACATGCTCATTTGTTTTCGAAATCTCGAATAAAAATGGTTCCACTATTTCATATGGTCCTTCGGGAACGACCCGCAGCATTCTGATAATCTCATTTTCCATTTTTTGATGTACAAGATCGCTGTATATTTTTCTTAACAGATCCAAGTTACCGGGATCGCTCAGCTTAATACTTTTTTCATAAAACTCAACCGCCTGACCTGATCCGATTCTGGACATATAATTTCCGGCAAGATAATAGACAAAATAATAATAAGGAGCCTTCATTATCGCTGAAGAAATGAACTGACCTGATCCAGCTATTTCAGCTTTGTTGCGACTGTTGATGTTTTTTAAAGCTTCATTCATTGGAACAGTATAATCGGCAGGGTACAGATAGACTTTTGATGCGTAATCTGCCTTGCTTTCATATCCGCAAAGCTTTCTCCCGTAATCTGTTGAAACCGTTATCATTACGGCAAGAGAAAAAATCAGCGCTGTTGTAAGCAGCAGTATTCTTGATATCTTTGAAACGCTGACAGGCTTTGCAATAAAAATTATCACCAGAGTAACCGGAAAAAGTATTGAAAAATTATGCAGGTTGAAATCAACCGTGTTCTGTATCAATATGAAAAAAAGTATCGAAAGCAGCCCGTTTCTTTTTTCAGGCTTTCCAGTTCCCGCTCCCTTTAAAATAACCATAAAAAACATCAATATCACAAAAACAGAAAAAAACACTCCTGTTTCAAGAGCAAACTGAACCGGTTCATTTTCAAGCTGTTCAAAATGTTTTTCCGGGTTTTGCTGGTAATATGGATAGACTTTGGAAAAACTTCCCAGTCCGGAACCTGTAAGATAAAAGTCTGAAAAGTAATTCTTTACGGTCTTTATGTTGTCTATCTTATCAAAATATTCGGGACGGCTTACATCAAATGCTTTTTCGATTAATGAATATCCTGAATAGAATACTATAGTTAAGGCAAAAACAACAGAAATCACAATAAAAATCCTCTTTCTAAGACTGCGACCTTCCTCGTTTTTCTGAAGAAAAAGCATAAAAACAATCGAAACAAAATAAGCGAGGATGCCTCCTCTTGAAACTGTTGCTGCTACCGCAATTGTGTGAATGAAAAAAAGCACTCCGTAAAGTATCTGTATCCTTTTGAAATCATTGGACAGTGCAAGTGTAAGTGCAAGAATTCCTGAAATTCCGAAATATGCTGCAGCATGGTTAGGATTCACGATTATCGGTTCGATCAGGAATCCAGGATGTCTAAGTGTTCCGTAAAACCATTTCTCAAGTTGAAGCAATCCGACTGCCGCGGAAATAAAAATTACGACGGTGCTGGTGTAAATAACTGTATCAAGGATCATCTGCCTGATCCTTTTGCTTCCTGCGAACACAGCCCTTGCCGTCATAACAGCAAAAAGCATAAGTGTCACGACTCTGAGACTGCTGTAAAAAGTATCAGGAATCGACATTGTCAAAGGTCTGGAGCTGACAGATTCGATCGCTTGAAAATAGTATCCTTTGGGACTGAGAACTTTAAGAATTCCTGCCGGAAGAGGAATAAGCTGAATAAGTGAATATAGAAAAATACACCCGAGCGGAATGAGAATGGTAGATATAACTACTGTTTTTTTAAATATCAGCAGATACAGAAAATAGACAAATGAAACTAGAGAAGTGATAAAAATTATTATAAAATTAGGTTCAAGATGGGAATAAACACCGCCCAGAAGCAGTGGCGGCAGAATCAAAGATAGCGATATTCCGAGCCAGGGAAGAAACAGTTTATAATTCAAAACCGGCCTCCTTTTATGGGAAGTTGTAATAAACCTGAACTGTCAAAGAGTGTTCACTTGTAATTGTGTCTGTCGAATTGGTACTCGGCGATTTTTCAACAAGAAATTCATATTGTATAGCTGCAAATCGGGATATCCATAAAAAAGCGGACGATTTGGATGTGAAGCTGAATTTTTCCACATTGTCTACGGGAAGCAAAGAGTCAAACTCTTCTTTTATTTCAAGAAAACTTAATGGGAACAAAGACATATATAAATAAAACTCAGGGCCTGTCATATTATTGAAATAAGGAACTCTTGTGATCAGATTACTGTCTTCCAATTCTGAAACATCATAAGAAAAGGGGTTGAAATCCTGCCTTACACCCCAGCCGACTCTGCCATTGATCTTAAAAATATTTCCATAACTGTAATCAGCATTAAGTCCTGTTCCTTCCTGAAGGATCGTTGTTGAAAAAGATTTTGAATATGTAAAAATATCACCCGGATCTAAAGTTTTTTCGCTTCCGTCAAGCTCTCTTACCGTGATTGCATTTTCGCCGGCTTTAAAATATTTATAAAAAAATGGCGTTCTCACTCTGACCGAAACATACGGACCTACATACTGATTTATTCTATATATGAAAGAGGAATCGAATTTCATTAAGTCCTTGACAAAATTGAGTTTTTCTCCGTCAGGTTTCTGGAACTGCTCATTGATCTCAAGTCTGTTTATGAAAAGAAGGTTCTTTTTATCATAAACAATGCTTACATTTATGCTTGAACCGAGAGTGAAATTATTTATCGATCCCGTCCCCCCTTTCACATAACCAGTATTCACCATAGAGAAATTTGCCGAAACACTCCCTTTAAAAGACCAGTTGCCGGTATATTTTCTATCTTCATTATCGCCGATAACCTCTCCACCGCCCATGACAACTCTTGTCTTTTCTTCAAAAATCATCTGAACTGTACTTAAATCGCCGGACACAGTCCTTACTGTAACAAAATTCTGGAATGAATAAGGTGATTCACCTCTTTTCGATATTCTATAAAGCGCAGGCTTTAAAATCCATATCTGATCATTTTCGCCTTTCAATATATCTGCGCCTGTTCCGGCACCGATCTGTACTTTGTCCTTTTCATCCACAATCGAATAGGATTCCTTAATGTCATTGTTGTTCTGATCTATGGTTTTTATTATCAAAGCAGACCATACAGGCGGAACAACCGAAACTCTTTCATTTTCTATATGGACATCTATCTTCATCTGTATATCAAGCGGCCCCGAACCGACATAAATATAATAATCTCCAGGGCTTAGCGGAATTCTCCGACCAGGTTTGGCATCCATTACATATTCATCATTCTGAAAAATTGTGTAGTGAGGCTCAAGGTCAGGATCCATAAGAGCCGGAACAAAAAGAGCCCCTTTTTCCATTGGAATGAGTGTTGGATCCTGCTCTATCTGATCCAGTATTTTTTTGTCAGTAATATCACGGATATCTACAGATTGAGCATTGACAAAAAAGGAAAAAAAAAAGATTGCGGTTGTGAGAGCTTTTTTAATCAATGTTCAGCGCTTCGTATATTTTATTGAAAAAAATGTCCGTTTCTTCCTCTATTATCTCTGCCATCGCTCTGACAACATAAACAGTTTCCTTGTTTTTCACTTCTTTACGCCTTTCAAAAGAGTGTGTGACAATTGAGCGGTCTGTTTTATAATCTTTCAATTCAAAAACAATAGAAACCCTTGCATATGATTTTTCCTCACTTTGAAGTTCATCCAGAGCAAGCACTCTACCGGTAAGAACATAATCAGGCCTTCTTTCCAGCTCCAGAATAACATCTGAAAACAGTCCGCTTTCACTCAAATGCTTCGAAAAGACATCTGTTATCATGTCAGCTGGTTTCGAAGCCCAGAATTGAGTATTGTAGTAGTACATTTCATACATTGATTTGCGGTAAACTATGTTATGCCTGCGATATATCTTATCAACATCAAAAGTTTTTACCATAACCGTTCCTGATATCTTTTTACCTATTGTTTTTGCAGGGTTATAGTAAATCTGATAATACTGCTTTGCAGGCGATGAAGAAGAAAAAAGAGAACAGGATGAAGTCGCCGTCACTAATAAAATAATTAAAAAAAGTAAACTCCTTTTCATTTTCCTTTATCCTCCGGACCGGAACTGAACAGTGATGCCGGATTTTCCATTATAATTCTGGTAAATTCATTAAAATTACTCATTCCGTCAGACATCTCGGTGAAAGTCTTATCAATGTGTTCTTTGTTTCTTTCAAGTGTCAGGTTTACAGTTTCAATTGTTTTCTGCGTTGTTTCGACCAGAGCAAACATTCTGTCGATTTTGTCTTTGACATCGGCTCCGCGATAATCATTCTGCAACTCGCGGACAGTTTCTTCCATAATAGCCAGTGTTTTGGATATTGATCCTTTCGGAGAGGTCATGTCTTTAACATTGGAGGTGATGGCATTTATATTCGACATATTGCCGTTGACTTCCTTGAGAAGTGTATCCACTCTTGAAATTATGCTTTTTATGTCATTCTTGTTATCTTTCAATATTACATCCACCGAACCGGTAATACCTTTTACATTTGTGGCAATTTGTTCGATATCTTCTTTTTTGACACCTTTTATCGCAATATTGACAGTATTAAGAATCGACTCAAGCTTTTCAGCAATCACAGTAGCCTTGCCGGTTATTTCATCCCAGTCACTTTTCTGCGAAGGTATTTCTCCGCCCACAGGAATATTATTTCCGGTACCGCCACCTTGAAGCTCAAGAAATTTCAACCCGGTTATACCGATGTTGCCGAGCTGAGCTTTCGTTCCCTCTTTTATCGGAACTCCCGGTTTAAGACAGAAACCGATTTGAACAACCGCTGTATTTTCAGAGTCAATGGATATCTCCGAAATGTGACCGATATTCATTCCCTGAAATTTAACAGAAGAGCCTTCTGTCAGCCCGGCAACGGAAATGTCAGTAAATCTGGTATAATAGCAGTCCTCTCTTTTTAGAAGCCTGTTACCGACGAGAAGAGTTGTTATCAGAATAACTATTCCTGCCCCAAATATGAAAAATATAGCGACCCTTCTTTTCTGGGCTGTTGTAATCTGCATATAACCCCGAAATCTCAATTGAAACGATTTTAAGTTTAAATATAACTGTTGTCAACAATTTGAGAAATCAGCCGAAAATAGCTGTTGACAACATATTTCATCATAATATAATCGAGAAGAATTTATTGCTCGGTTTAACCAGATAATTATCCTTTTTTGGAGGTTTGAATGAAGAGTTTTTCGATTATTATTACAATGCTGCTCCTCACTGCAGTCCTGTCTGCTTCAGGAACAACCGTGTTTTCCAAAGCAGCGGTGTCTGCTTCTGCGGACCATCCTGTCATGATCACCGGCATCAGCATTCCGGTCAAGACAGATGAATTGACACTGACCAGCTTTGTAAAGAACAGTTTTTACAAAAATTTTGCTATCGGAAAAGATGTTGAACCCAAATTGTTCAAAGCCGTTAATATTGACGGAACAAAGATTTACAAATTCTCCTCCTTCTACAAAGGGATTCCTGTTGAAGGAGTTTATACTGTCCTTACAATAAGAAACGGAAAGATCGACAGAATAAACAACAGTCTTGGAAAAATTGATATCGATATCACAAAAATGATTTCTGAAAAAGATGCCGTGAAATCGGCTATGGCTGTAAGAAATATCAGGAAAATGCCTTCGAAGTACAGCGCAGAAAAAATAATTACAAGATATATGGGCCGTTTTATTGCCGCTTACAAAGTAAGATTTATGCCTTTCAGTCTTATCGACAACCGTTTTCATATTGTTGATGCAATGACAGGAAAAGTAATAAAATCAGGTAATTCAACATATTATGCAGATGCAGATACAGAAGTTGCAGATGATGATGTAACCGGAACACCGACTAACATGGCAAAAGTATGGGAATTCAACCCGCTTGTAACAAAAGACCAGATCGAAGTTGAGCTTCCCTGGGTTGCTCCTGTTGACGATGCCGGCTTCACAGCAGAAGAACAAGGGTTTCTTTCAACCGATGTTGATGCAAACGGCATTAGAAAAATAAAAGCTTTCAACTGCCCGAACAAAGGAGAGAAAGTAGATATTACTTCGCTTGCTGAATCAATGACGGGAATGGATTTCGGCGATACCAAAATCATGGCTCCTCTATGCAGTCCGACACAGCTTGCAAACAAAGTTTCCAACGGAAGTTTCATTTATGATGACTGTGACGGCGGACACGAATTTGTCGAAGCGAATATGACTGAAGAAAAAATCGACAGATGCGCAGAAATTTCAATGTATTATCATGCTTCAAAGATTTATAAATATATCCGGGGTTTATATAAGGATGTTGCCGCAGAAGGTGAATTTTATCTTCAGAACAACGATGAAACAAGACCTCTTAATGTAATTGGAAATTTCACGATGCCTGACACAAGTGATTATATGGCAATATTTCAAGGCACGGCTGAAAAACTCGTTCCCATGGATAATGCCATGTTTTCTCAGGATAATCCGATGATAGGAGACCTTCTTTCACAGTTCGGTGTAAAAGGCGATCTTCTCATTTTCGGACAGGGAACAAAAGGGGATTTCGCTTATGACGGCGATGTCGTCTATCACGAATTCGGTCATGCCACAATTTATACTGCCGGAATAGTCGGAATGGAATTTACAGACAAGTACGGCATGTCAAATGAACCTGGAGCTGTTCATGAGGGAACAGCTGACACTTTCGCATTCCTGATGACAGACAACTCCTGCACCGGTGAATACGCTTCACAAGCGATTATCGACTGGGCGACAGCTCAGGGCGGAACCGTTGAAATGGACAAAGAAGGCGATTTCTACTGCATGAGAACCGCACTTAATCAATATAAAGTTTTTGAAGATTTTATTGCTGAAGTTCATTGGGACGGACAACCTCTTCTCGGAGCAAACTGGGAAATTTACAACCTCATCAAAGGCAGCGACACCGATACACAGGTTCATCGCGACAACTTGATGAAGCTTATTTTAAAGACCCTTTATGCGATCGGCGACGGTGACGCTTCATTCAAACTCTGGGCCGACACTTTTATGGATGAAGTTGGAAAAGATGATAATTTTAAAGCGAAGAAAACTGAAATCGAAAAAATACTTACTGATAGAAATTTCTTTGAAGAAAAAAGAGCCCGTTCCGCAAACACAAATATAAAAACAAGCTATATTGCAGGGGCTTCTGCGGCCAACGCCACAACTGGTGCGGCAGCAAGCGGAATCACAGTTACTGTTGACGGCAAAGAAATTGTTATAGCACCAAGCTATCTCCAGTTCTATTATGATGTTCCTGCAAATTCTGACGGTATTAAAATAACTGCAACTGTGGCAGCGGACAGTTCAGGATCTATTATCGGTGGCGGCACAGGAACTCCGGAGCTGAGTGTTTATTACAGAAAAGGTGCTCCGGTTGAATATGTCCTTGATGAAGAATCTCTTAAAACAACAGTGCTTAAAGACGGCGATGCCACAACTGCAGACACAAGCGCTACAAAAACATGGGAACTTCCCGGAATTGAAAAAGGTCAGCGATATTACTTCCAGTTTATAAATACCGCTTCAGCAGGCACGATCAGCAACATTACTGCGACCAGTATTGACGAAGAAGTGAGTGACGAAGAAGTGAGTGACGAAGAAGTGAGTGACGAAGAACAGCCATCAAAATCTTCCTCCGGTTGTTCTCTGACATTATAAAATAATATTTCCATTTGATATTTATTTTTGTCTAAATATAATCCTTACTTGCAGTGTGTGTTTTATATAGCATTTAATTTTTGGGGGATTTTATGAAAAAGCTCGGATTCATTGTATTATTGCTTATTGCGGGAATGGTTTTCTTTTCCTGCAGTATCAACGATGACACGACAACAGATCTAGAAAGCACCGTCAATGATGAAGGAAACAACGGAAATAATGATAAAGATCAAAACAATGATGATGCACAGAATCCTGAAGGCGATTCTGAAAAACCCGATATTGATGGAAGCGGAATATATGTTACATGTACTCCCGGCGAAACAAAAGAATGTTTTGAAGGACCGAGCAGTTCAAAAAATGTCGGCATATGCAAAGCCGGCATAGCAACATGCGTTGTTGACGGAACAGACTGGAGTGAATGTGTCGGACAGATACTTCCTGAGCCTGAAATTTGCGGTGACGGCATAGATCAGGACTGTAACGGCGAAGATACAACAGAAGCCAATGTAATTGATATTGACGGAGACGGATTCAACTATTGCAACGGCGACTGCTGTGAAACAACTTGGGAATGTGCTGTACCTGAAAGAGTAGGACCGTCATCTTTTGAAATTCCCGAAAACGGAATTGATGACAACTGTGATGGACAGATTGACGAATTAGAATCATGCGACACGGCACTTAGTGAAGATTCCACAGATCCTCTTGACATGGCAAAATCTATTGAACTTTGTCCTTTAACTGAAACAAAAGGATACGGTCTTATAAGCGCTGAAATACTTTTCCCTGATGGAACTGTAACAAGTCAGGAATTTTCTCTTGATGACGGGAACGGCGGCTCTATAAATTGTACAGCAACGCCTCCGAATCCTAATTCTTATGCAATTCTTTCTAAGTTTGGAAATGTGATAACACCTCGCGGAGGATCAGCCTTTTTTATGATGTCTTCCGGCATCGCTGATGACCCCATACCTGCCTCTGCGGCAAACACTGACGGCACATCGACAGAATTCATGTGCACGAGATCAAATGCTCCGGCAGACTGGTATACCGCCAATGGAAGCCAGTTTCCGAGTTCTCCTGGTTGCGGAGGTCTTACCGGTGGAGATCCCGGAAAAGAACCATTAAACGATCCAGTTATGCTTCAGGTGAAAGTAAAGGTTCCCAAAAATGCCGGGTCTTTCAGCGTTGATATTTATTTTTTCAGCAGAGAGTTCCCGGAATATGTATGCCAGTACAACGACTTCTTTGTAGCTCTTCTTGACTCCAACTTTACTTCCAGTGATATAAATCTTCAAAACCCGATGGACAAAAACCTTGCAAGAGACGAGTTTAACAATCCGGTTGGAATAAATCTTGCAAAAGCCGGACTTTTCCGTGCCTGCTGTAATGGCGGAGCTCTTGCTTGCGGGTATACTCCGGGAGCCAACTTTGCACAATTTTGCACTTTAGGTTCTGACGAATTGGCAGGAACAGGTCTTTATGATAATGACGACAAAAACGGCGGCACCGGCTGGCTGATCACGAGAGGAAATGTTGTGCCCGGTGAAGAAATAACTTTGCGTTTTGCAATATGGGATGCTCTTGACCATGTGCTCGATTCAGAAATCATTCTTGATAACTTCAAATGGTATGAATCTAATAAGAAACCCGGAACAGACGACAAATAATCCTATAATCCTAGATAAATTCAAAAAAAACGCCCCCGGAAAGAAACCGGGGGCATTTTTATTTTAAGCGTTGGAAGTTGCTGTCCCTGGGAGCTTTAGTCAAGACGCCCGAAGGCGATTATTGATTTGAAGTTAATCACAGTGTTGGTGTTGTTAGAATGCGTTTCCGCAGATTTTTTTGACCGATGATTGAAGAACAACTTCTTCCTTTTTCAACTTTAAATGAACTTAGACTGATATAAGCAAATATCGTGCCACACTTTTCAGCACGAAAAACATCAATAATTTTATACCAATAAGCCAAATTGGTTGTCTTTGCGTTTGTTTTCAGTTAAGAGATCAAATTATGCGGGCAGGTGTGTGGTTTTTTGTTTACACTTTGATGTTACCAATAGATTACATAGCTTGTAAGCGGTATTTCAGCTCTATATCCCGAAGGATCTGTAATTTCCGGAACATAAACCTCTCCACCCAGAAAGGCTCCGTAAAAGAATTTGTTTTTCTGACCTTTAACAACGCTTTCTGTTATGTCCATATTGATCAGTTTTACATCTGCACCGGGGCACCATCCAGCCCTGCCGAACGGCCACGAACCGTATTGATTGGGAACAGCACCTTCATCAACAAGATCAAAACACCCTCTACTAGTGCCGGCATTATTAAAATCGTGTTCATACGAAGTTCCGTTTACATAAAATATTGACTCAAAAGGACAGAATTCTGCACAGTTGGCGGCCTCTGATCCGTTTCCGTGTCCGGTAATATATGAAGAGATAAAAACCTTTTCAACTGACTCCGGAATTTCAATCTCAATTTCAGTCCAGTAATTATTATATGTTTCATTAAAAGGAACTGTGCCCTTAAAAAGACTGATAATTTTAACTGGTTTAGCTTCCTGAGCATCCTCTATATATACAAAATTCAAATAATTTACATACTGGTCTCCACTTACTGTAAACTTGAATTTATATTTGCCGGCTTTTTCAAAAAGAGGAAGCAGCGGAGTAATATCAGTAAGCCACTTTCCGCTTCTTCCATAGGTAGTTATCCATCTTCCTATTTCAACATTACAACTTTCATCCGTTTCATCACTGCATAAGAAAAGCTGCTGTATCCTGTCCCATTCACAGGTTGCAGGATCGTCACAAATCTGACTGAGATCCAGATAAAGCTTTCCGGTGTTTTTAAAAGCGGGAAAATCCACCGTAAAACTTAGTGACTGTGTCCAGCCGTCACCTTCAAACGGAAGTCCGTCAATGCCTTTCAGAACTGTTGTCTGTTCCTTTTTTTCATCAAGCAGTTCATAAAGTCCGTATTCATAATTGTAAAGCTCCGCCTCCTTATAAACAAACTCGAATACTGGATCAAGAGATGAGGTCTTCCACGAATGGAACGAGCCGGCTTTTCTTATTTTCTGAAAACGGTCAATGCCCAGAAAAAAGTCCGGATTTCCTGTCAGCCACTCTTTCAGCCAGCTGTCAACAACCCTTAAAGGTTTTGTAACTATGTGAATTTTATTCTTTATTGCCGTTCTACCGCTAATTTCCAAAGCTGTTTTTATGGTTTCGTTTATTATCGCTATTTTTTCTTCACAAAGCTCAATTGCTCCGTCAACAGCAAAGAAATAATGTGTGTTTTCGGGTGTGTTTTCAAACATCCTTATCATGTCGGTCTTCCATATTGCAATGCTTTCGCTGTTTGTAGATCTGTAAATGATAAAAATATAGTTTTCAGCAGCTTTGCGATTTTCAGAAAAACTCCAATCCCCTTTATCTGTGGGAACCGTGAAATCACCTGCTGTATCACCGAACGCTGTTCCATAGGGACTGTCTGCGAATTCAGGATTTGATATTAAATCAGAATCATCAATGATATCAATATCTTCTTCCGCATCGTTCTGTTCTGGGTCCTGATCTGCTGTATCTGGTGAGTCAACATCGGTCGCAACGCCATCATCAGCTGTTTTTTCGTTTTCTTCAGAACATGAAACCAGAACCATTAGAATTGAAAGACAAATTGCCAACAGGTTTTTAACAATCATTCTGGCACCTTATGGAAAAATTAATAATGAATAAATTAAAAAACAACTACAGAGCAACCCGAAGAAGCGGTCTTTTTCTCGTTAAAACAAAAAGCCGAACAACCATCACCGCTGATCCTGTTCCCGTCATCACACTGCTCACCAAGATTAAGAATTCCGTCACCGCAATTATTTGAACTTTCTGTGTCTCCTGAATTACCGGAATCGCCAGTATTTCCAGTATCACCAGTATTTCCAGTATCACCTTCATCTGTACATTTCGACTTATCCCAGCCTGAACAGTCGGCTTTGCATTTTGCCGTACCTACAGGAGGCGTTGATGCAAGATCTGCACAGTCAATTGTTTCACCGTCACAGATCTCACCATTATCAAGATTGCCGTTACCGCAAAGCTCTCCACCTCCGCCTTCACATGTTGATGTATCATATCCTTTACAGTCATCTCTGCAATTGGCATATCCGCCTGTAAAACTGTCATCTATTGATGTACAGGATTTGTAGCCTCCGTCACAAACTTCATCTCCTTCCTTCAGATCATTGCCGCAATTCGCTTTAACTACTGTTCCCTCAGGAAGAATTTTATCAGATAAACATTCATATCCTGAACGAACTTCATTAAATTCACATTTTGCAATACATTTTCCTTCATAGCACTCAACACCTTTGTTGCTGTTATAACAATCATTGTTTTTTGTGCAGGTTGCTGAACAATATCCGCCAGTCCAGCCCTCATCAGTAATACAAACCGGGGTTTTTGCCGTATTTAGACAATTTTCCGCAGTTGTGCATGGATCACCCGCCTTACCTTCACCGCCATTCGCACATTCATTGTCAACAGTTCCGTCACAATCATCGTCGCGGTCATATCCGTCACCGAAACAAAGGTCTATTTCAGCTGTTGCAACACACGCTCCGCAAGTACCATCTTTGGCACCGTTAACCATTGCATTTGCGTCAACCACGCCGAATCCGAAACAAGGAGAATGATCTTTTGAACCAGATGCAAGCCAAGGATCAGCCTGTGAAACCCAGTTTCCCTTTGAACATGTTTTTGATGTTTTTGCGGCAGATGCTTTGACACAGTTCATTATCCCTGAAAAAGTCAGATCTGTATTTGCCGCAATCATCAATGCAACAGCTCCAGTCGTAACTGGTGTCGCAGCACTTGTCCCGGCAAAAACACTTGTATAGTTAAGATCGCCCAGACTGTCGCTGTCATATCCTGTACTGTAATTATATCCGTAAGTACCCTGAATATCTGTCGTATAGTTCCCTGCGCCGGCACTGAGATCAATTTCTGTGCCGAAATTTGAATAACTTGCCATCGAACCGTTTGATTCGAGCGCACTGATAACAAGAATATCATCATCTTTTAAAAATCCCTGATATGATGTGTTACAGGCATCATTTCCTGCCGCCCACAGCATGACCGTTCCCTTTCCGCCTCTGCCGTTTGTACGACCGTAATCAACTGCAGAAGACTGATTGTTGTCAGCAGGAGATGAAATACAATTCCCGTAATTATCTGTTCCCGCAGGACCCCAGCTGTTGTTTACAACCCACGCACCCTGATCGACAGCATATTCGAGAGCATCTTTTATGGTTGATGGATAAAGATATGTTCCGCCGATAAGCCTTACAGGAATTATAGGACAGCCCCAGCACGCAGCTGCCACACCAAGACCGTTGTTTGTTTTAGCTGCCGCAAGACCTGCACAGGAAGTTCCGTGCGGCACACCTTCGTGATCATCCTGAGCTTTATTCGGATTTGCATCACTGTCATTGGAAATAAAATCATATCCTGCAAGAACATTGAGATCCGGATGTGTGGAATCAACACCGCTATCAACTATTCCTATTTTTGCATCTTTTCCGGCACCGGTTTCTGTGTCCCATGCATACTGGGCAAGAATCTGAGTAAGATGCCACTGATTGCCGAAATAAGTGTCATCCGGAGTGGTCGATTTCAGTTCATAATGCCAGTACCAGTTAGGCTGAGCCCATCTTACAAGATCTTTTTCAACAAGCATATTGGCTATTGCAAAAGGATCCGATCCGATTGGCAGAGAAACAGTATAAAAATCAGGATCTCTCAGTGAAATTTCAACAATTTTCAAACTGTAAATTTTAAAGATCTCTTCTCTTTTTTCAGCCGAAGTATATTTTGAAAACTGAACATTCATCTTGCCGTCAAGAATCAGCGGCTGAGCGGAGTGGTATGTAACGACAGGCCATGCCGGAATACCGTTTTTAGAAAGAAGGTTTCTGATTTTCAACCAGTTTGTGCGGTCATTTTCGGAAAGTTGAAGCCTGTGAGCTTTGACATGCCCTTCTTCTATAACAACTTCTTTAATAAAATCGGAAACATAGAGACCATCCATTTTCAGACTGCTCAGAGTGTTCATGTTGACTGAAAAAGGTATGGACATCATGTCATACTTCTGGAGAAGATACTGCGGCTCGCCATGATAATAATAGAAAGTGTCATAAAGTCTTCCGTTCATAGAAATAGTTTTCCCAAGAACGGGGGTTTTGAGTCCATCAGCAGAAATAAGACCGGTTAACAGAACAAAAACAATCAATGTGATCAACTTTCTTAACATAAGTTCACTATGCCTCCGGCAAAAATTATTCTTTAATGACCATAAACCATTTTTTTGAGCAAGTGCCGTTCCAAACTTTTTTATCCAGTTATTTCAAATATAAAAGAAAACAACCTTGCTGAAAAGCTACTCCTTTTAACACTAAAATCAAGCCATTGGTTGCAAATGACAGCTGTTTTTTTTGCTTGACAGAAAAAAACACTAGTGTAGAATCGCCTCTGTGTGGAATTTGGTGCTTGATTTGTTTTTTTATTTATTTGGAGGCTTTGTATGAAAAAATTATTGATTACTATGATGCTTATTATGGCAGCTGCATTTGTGATCAGCTGCGGATCAGATGATTCAGATGATTCCTGCGCCAATGAAGGTGAATTTCGTTGTGTAAATCAGACAAATGTTACGCTTCAGTGGTGTTTCTCGGGCGTTTGGACTTCAGTCGATGAATGCGGAAGCGATGAAACTTGTAACGCAAAAACCGGAAAGTGTGAAGCTGAAGGTGGCGACACTGGCAATACCGGTGACACGGGCAACACAGGAAATACTGGTGATACCGGCAACACTGGCAATACCGGTGACACAGGCAACACAGGAAATACTGGTGATACCGGCAACACTGGTAATACCGGCGACACTGGAAATACTGGTGATACAGGTAATACCGGCACTTATGCAAATCCTTACGGAACAGCTACATTAAACTTCACAGTTGATCAAATTGGAAATGAATCTGATCCTCAGGATAGCACCATTGGTATTATTCAGTCTGCGTTTGCTTCAGGCACATACGGCGGAGCAGGTGAAAATATGCAGCCTTCAACAGCTCAGGGATTCCAGTCTTCAGCTTATTATTATGTTGATGCAACAAACGGCAATGCTGTTCAGGTAATGCAAATTCCCATTATAAATTCAGCTGGCGGAAATCCAGCGGTTATTATGTCGTTCCCGGAAGAATCCCTTGCAATAGGCGAACTTGGCGTTTCTCTTTTTGAGGGTGCTCAGGCTGTAATTTACATTGTTGATGTTGATTGGAATGCTAAAAAAATCAGCTGTTTCCACGCTTTTGGTGAAGGTACGGCAAATGTTACTACCCTTGGCGATGTAACAGCTCACGGCGGATTCGCTTTTACAGGAAATGTAACTTGGTTCAGCCCGAAGAATTATGATCAGGGTCAGGGCGATATTTCATCGCAGCTTGGCGTAACTGCTTGTGCAGCTAAATAGTTTTATTTCCCGATATCGATTTTTAACCCCGGCTAAGTCCGGGGTTTTTTTTCATCAAAATTTGTCATTTCTTTCAGTTTTTTGTAGTATCTGCCGATATTTCTTTTTTAACGGGGTGATTTATGTCAAGGAAACTTATTGTATTTATATCTGTTTTAGCTTTGCTTGTTGGAGGTTTCTATTTTTATTACGGAGACAGAAAACCGGAAATAAAGACCGGATTTTCCAGAAATCTTACCGGGCTTGTTGTGGGTATTCCCGGGTCTGAACCAAGCGGACTTGCGGAAGTAAGAGATGTGCTGGCAACAAATGAGAATAAGCATGCGGTAAGGGGTTTCTGGAATACGACCAGAAATAAATTTGATGCTGAATTTATCTGGTTTGACCCGGATGGAGAAGTTTCCTATAAAAAAACCATGAATATGTCTCCGGACTGGACAAGAACAACAATACATTACAAAGGAACAGCTCCTCTTAAAGCAGGAAAATGGACTGTTGCAGTAAAGGTTGACGGAAAATATCTGGGGAAAGCGGATTTCACAGTGGTTCGAGATGAATCAGAAATACCGTTGAAGGCTCAGATAAAAGCATTTAACACAGAAAAGCTTACAATAAACGAAGCTCATTTCATTGCTGAAAAACTCAAATGCTACGCCGACAGCAGATGCGATAAAAAATCAATAATTTCAAGCATTACTGAAGATCTTGCGAAAAGAAAAGTCGGAATTGCAGTTTCCATTTTCAGAAGAGGGACATTGACAGATCTTGCTCTTTCATCGGCCGACAATTTTTCAGATTCGATATCAGATATCATTAATGTTATAAAACCTGTTGAAAACAACCCTTCTTTTGTGGAGCTTTCAATACTTCACTCTGGCATTGATGTATCTTCAGTCGAGCAGGTCGTTTCTATGAAAATGAAACAGGGAATGGGTTTTTCTATCTCTAACGGTAACAAATCCGCATCAATCCTGCCCACTCAGATAGCAAGGCGTCAGATAGAAAACGCTCTTGAGCTTTTAAGACAGCTTTCAATTGATGCAGGTCTTGATGAAAACGCCTGGAAAAACAGCAGGTTAACAGCTTTCATGACTCAAGACTTCCTTTTTGGTGAAGGAATGACGGAAACCAGAGAGCTTGCTTTTTCAAGAACCATTGTGCCTGTCGAATCGGTTACAAGAGACGATATGATAAAAACGGTTGATCTTGCCTTTGACTGGTATCTCAAGAACCAGCTTGAAGATGGAAGATATATGTACACTTTTTTTCCGTCAAAAGATCTGGAACCTGATGACGACTGGGGACTTAGAAACCTGAATGCTATATTTGTTCTTGCAGAAATTGCTCATGATAGAAGCGACCCGAAAAAAATAGAAAGTGTAAAAAAGGCTATCGGCGTTTTCAGATCATCGCTGAAAACTGTTAATAATATCAAATATGTGGACTGGAAAAAGCACAGGCCTGTTTCAAGTATCGCAGCAACAGCTTTTCTTCTTGGCGCTATGGTTGAACTTTACGATCCTGATTATAAAGATGATATGAAAATGATGGCGGATGCTATTATTTCACTTCAGGAGGAAAATGGTAAACTGAAAACCGACTTTTACATGCCGCTCAGAGATATTGATCAGATGTATTATCCTGGTGAAACCCTTCTTGCTTTAATGCGTTATTACAAGTTTACAAAATATGAGCCTGCTTTGAAAGCTGTTGAAAAAGCATTCCCTTATTATGTAAGTTTCTGGAACAACAAGGAAAATCAGGATGGACCTTTCGTTCCGTGGCAGATCAGAGCTTTTCAGGAACTTTATTCCGTGAAAAAAGAGAAAAAATATGCTGATTTTGTATTTTCTCTTGCCGACTGGATGATGGATCATTACAAACCTCTGCACAAAGATGCAATACCCGGAAGACAGGGTGCTTTTGACACACAGTTTGCTTCAACAGCAGTATATTCCGAGGGATTCTCACAGGCTTTAGCTCTCGCAATTGAAATAAAAGATGATGCAAGAATAAAAAAATACGGATCTGTACTGAAAGGCAACATGGGATATCTGCTCGGGCTTCAGATAAGACCTGAAGATGCTTTCTGGATAAAAAGACCGGACAAAGCTGTCGGAGCGCTCGTTTTGAAAACTGATGTAAACGAACTCCGGCTGGATGCAACATATCATGCTATTTCAGCTATAAATTATACGACAAAATTGTTTAATTCAGATCAATGGAATGCAATTGTCTGGTAATTTCCGGAGGATCTTATGATAAATCTTTTTGATTCAAATGAACTTCAAAACCGTGCTTCGGCATTTGGCAGAAAACTGACGGAACGCAAAATTGACTGCGCTCTGCTGACTTCAAATCAGGATCTGTTCTACTTCACAGGTTCAGTACAAAAAGGTGCTGTAATTATTAATAAATCTGGAGAAATTTCATATTTTGTCAGGAAAAATTCTGCACGCGCTGAACTTGAAACATCACTGCCTGTCAAAGAATGGAATCTTGACGAAATATCTAAAATTACAAACGGTGTCTGGTCAATGCCTTATGATGTGACAAGCGTTTCCGAACATCTTTTTTATAAAAACAAATTCTCAAAAGATGAGGCTGTCGACTGTTCTGTGCCTCTTGCTCTTACAAAAACGCTCAAAAGTCCGCAAGAGATCGGACTCATTAAAAAAGCCGGTATTATAAATCTGAAGGTCATGGAATTTGCGAAAACCGTCTACCAACCCGGAATAAGGGATATTGATATTCAGGCTGAGATTGAACTGTATGCAAAAAAAGAGCTGGAACATCAAGGACTTTTCTGGATCAGAGGATCGGGAATGGAAGCGGCTTCCATGTCGCTCGTTGTAACCGGAACTGATGCTCTGGAACCGACTTATACTGACTTTCCGATCGGCGGAACAGGATTATCTCCAGCCGTTGCTCAGGGAGCAAGCAGAAAAATAGTTTTTAACAATTTTGTCATCGATCTCATCGGCTGCTGTTTCGGTTACTGCGCTGATAGCACAAGAACTTTTTTTGTGCAGGAACCTGACATCCGGATCAAAAAAATATATGTTGAACTGAATGATCTTATGAAAAATATCACCGATCGGATAAAACCGGGAACAACGGGAGACGAAATTTATAGTTTTGCCATGAACCTTGTCGAAAAATACTCATGGAAAGATCTTTTTATGGGTTATAAACAGAAAGTCCGTTTCATCGGACACGGAATCGGGACTGAAGTCAATCAGCTTCCGGTCATTGCACCTAAACAGAAAACACCTTTTGAAAACAGCATGGTAATCGCCATTGAGCCGAAAATATTTGTTCCCGACTATGGAATTGTCGGAATAGAAAATACTTATGTGCTTGAAAACAATGGCCTTTATTCAATTACTGGAAACTGTGACAACATAAAAGACTGGATAATATAAAATGGAATTTTTTACCAGCCCGCATAATTCCGTGAAAATTGCTTTTGATATATTCCCTTCTACCTCTGAAAAAGGTCGTATTCTTTTTTTGACAGGAAGAGCGGAATATTATCTGAAATATGAACGGTTTTTTAATCTTATGAATGAAAATGGCTTTTCTGTTTATGCCATGGATCACCGAGGTCAGGGAGCAAGCGGCAGAATGCTTGAAAATCCTCAGAAAGGATATGTTGAAAATTTTGATTTTTTTGTTGAAGATGCTGATTTTTTTCTAAAAAACATCGTTTTAAAAGATATTCCCGGACATGTTCCTGTTTTTTCAATATCACACTCAATGGGCGGAGCAGTTTCTTTGCTTTTAGGGATGAAAAATCCCGGATTATTTCAAAAAATGGTTTTCTGCAGTCCGATGTGGGGAATAAATTTTGGAAAAACACCGGAAAAAGCAGTTTTTTTCCTTTCAACAATGATGTGCCTGCTTGGAAAAGGTAAAAATTATGCACCGGGAAAAGGAGACTACGATCAGAAAACTGCTTTTGAAAACAACAGACTCACCCATGATCCTGAACTTTTCAGCAAACAGAAATCTTTTTTACATGAACACCCCTCTTTTGTTCTCGGCGGACCCACAAATCGCTGGGTAAACGAAAGCTTGAAAGCTATTAAAAAAATTAAAAACAACAAACTTCAACCCGGCTGCCCGGTTCTTCTTCTACAAGCTGGAGCCGATCTGGTTGTCAGCAATGCCAACCAGGACATAATTATTAAAAAAATTGAACTTTCCACCAGAATCGTTATCAAAAACAGCTGGCACGAATTGCTATATGAGGAAAAAACCATTTATTCTCAAACAGTTAGCCAAATTCTGAATTTTTTACATTATTAACCGTTTCTTAACACAAAACTAACAAAAAACAAATACTCTCCGCCTGATTTCTGTTCTCAAATATCCGGCAACAAAAGATTGGAGATGTAAATGGATTGGAAGGAAGTTTTTTTTCAGGTGTTCGGCGGACTTGGACTGTTCCTTATGGGAATGAAGTTCATGAGCGACGGTATCCAGAAAGCGGCTGGTGACGGACTCAGAAAAACGCTCGGCTTGCTTACAATTAACCGGTATGTTGCT
>Ga0116171_10001387_pt1 | contig 24101 bp, 18 predicted proteins | sample AD_JPNHW2_MetaG_FD_89798 | JGI IMG/M metagenome (GOLD analysis project Ga0116171, IMG submission 89798) | Active sludge microbial communities of municipal wastewater-treating anaerobic digesters from Japan - AD_JPNHW2_MetaG | ecosystem: Engineered > Bioreactor > Anaerobic > Digestate | place...
CCGTCACTGCATCACTCATTCATTTCTCAGGTGTCTTTGTCGCCTTTTCAGGTGGATTCCTTATGCTCTGGCTCTCTGGTCAGGAATGGTTCATGAATTTTTCTGTCGCCGGAATGAATATCAGGGATATGTTCCAGATGCATCCGATAAATATGAGTGTGGCCGTATGGGTGGGATTTATAGCGCTATTCGGGATTGCCACCAACGACGGAGTGATTATGGGGACATATATCCACCAGGTATTTATAGAGAGGTCTCCCTCAAGTGTGGCAGATGTCCGTGAGGCTGTGGTAGCCGCCGGGAAGAAACGGGTACGGCCTGCTTTGATGACAACAGCGGTGGCGATAATTGCACTGCTGCCTGTACTGACATCAACAGGTAAAGGCGCAGATATTATGGTTCCTATGGCTATCCCCACATTTGGCGGGATGGTGATTCAGGTGATGACAATCTTCGTTGTTCCGCTGTTTCAGTCAATATGGCGAGAGAATGCAATAACAAAGGCAGGTAACAAAAATGATCAGAATGAAAACATCAATGAAATATAGAGCTGTAATACCGGTAGTTTTTCTGTTCACATTTTTTCTGCCTGTGCCGGCGCAGACACCCGGTGACTCGCTGATAAGCTATCTGAAGGTTGCTGACTCAAAGAATCCTGTTATCCTGCAGAAATATAATGAATATCAGGCCTCCTTAAGGAGGGTTGCTCCGGCAGGTTCTCTTCAGGATCCTGACCTGAGCGTAGGTGTGTTTCTTTCTCCTATGGAGATAATAAGCGGCAGGCAGGTTGCTGATATCAGGCTGATGCAGATGTTTCCATGGTTTGGCTCGCTAAAAGCTGCAAAGGAAGAGATGAGCCAGATGGCAAATGCAAACTTTGAAGCGCTGCGCGCCGCCAGGCTTCAGGTGTCTTATGACGTCAGGAGCACATGGTATGAGCTTATAAAAACCAGGGGAAGCATCGGTATTTTACAGGAGAATATCAGCCTGCTACACACAATCGAGAAACTGGCTATTGCGAGGTACAAATCAGGCGGTCAGTCAGACAACGTAACGGTTAATTCAAGTGGTGCTGTTCAGGAAAATCCGGCAGATGGAGAAAGATCAGATGGACAGGGCATGCAAAGCATGACAGGCAACCAGGCAACCCGGATCCAGTCGGGGTCAATGCAGGCTATGGGAAGTGATCAGTCAGGAACAACGGGAACAGGAATAGCTGATCTCTACAGGATAAAAATTGAGATAAACGAACTGGTAAACAGCATAGCACTTCTGAAAGACAAAGAGAAGACTCTGACAGCCAGGTTTAACGGCTATCTTGACAGGGATCCCGCATCTGTTGTGGCACTCCCAGACTCTATCACAATGGAGTCACCGTACTATGGCCTTACAACGGTCACCGACAGCTCGTTCAAAAGTAACCCCATGCTTGTGATGCTCGAACATGAAAAGAAGTCGGTTGAAGCACGGCAAAAGATGGCGGACCTAATGGGCTATCCCATGACCGGTATGGGTTTGAACTACTCTGTTATTGAAAGCAGCAGCATGTCTTCATCGTCTATGAATGGTAAAGATATGATTATGCCAATGGTTTCATTTACTCTTCCCATTTACAGAAAAAAATACAAGGCCTTGAAGGAAGAAGCAGGTTTTCAGAAGGAAGCTGTGATGCAAAATTATACAACAACTGTTAACTCACTTCAGTCCGAATTATATGAAGCGCTGCAACTGTACCAGGATGCAGGACGCAGAGTTGAATTATATAATAATCAATGTATCCTGATAAGAAGATCATTCAACATAATGGTTAAGTCGTTTGGATCGGCAGGCAGTTCTCTGACTGATCTTTTACAGGTAAGAAGAGAGCTAGCCGGTTATGATATGAAAAAAATTGAAGCCATCGCAGATTATAACACTTCTGTTGCATGGATAAAAAAGCTTATGGCAATAGAGGAGTAACAGGGTAAAAAATTACACTATGAAACACTCAATAATTATAAATAAACTATTTAAAGGAGAGTACATAAAGTACATTTTCATCTTTGCAGCAGGGTTCCTGGTCGGGTGGTTGGTTTTTTACACTCCTGCAAATAAACAAATAACATCTTCAAATTCTCCTTCGGAGGAAAAAGCGACCATTTGGACCTGTTCCATGCACCCTCAGATAAGGATGCCAAATCCCGGTAAATGCCCGATATGCGGAATGGACCTGATCCCTCTCATCCAGGGAGAAGGTCAGCACGATGACCATTCTGTTCATCTAACAAGAGAAGCAGCTGCGTTGGCGAATGTAATGACCACATTGGTCTCAAAACAAAACCCTGTGAAAGAAGTAAGGCTTTATGGCAAGGTACAGGCCGATGAAAGGCTGTTGCAGAGCCAGGTCTCCTATTTCTCCGGCCGTATTGAAAGGCTTTACGCCAACTTTACCGGAGAAGGTGTAAAAAAAGGACAGCCGCTTGGCCTCATTTATTCGCCTGATCTGATCACAGCACAGCAGGAGCTTCTTGAATCAGCCAAAACAAAGCAGACAGAGCCAGAGATATATGAAGCGGCAAAAGAGAAACTGCGACAGTGGAAACTATCTGATGATCAGATACAAAACATTGAAGAGACCGGCAGGGTAACGGACAACTTTGAGGTTAAGGCAACCACTTCCGGCATCATCACTTCGCGTCTTGTGAACACAGGAGAGTACATTTCCCGGGGCGCAGTACTGTTTCAGGTAGCTGACCTCTCGCGTGTGTGGGTAGTTTTCGATGCATACGAGAGCGATCTTCCTTACATAAAGAAAGGAGATAAAGTCATGTTTTCAATTCAGGCCCTGCCAGGCAGAAATTTCACAGCCACAGTAACTTTTGTTGATCCGGTTTTTGATAGCGTAACACGTGTTGCAAGGGTCAGAACCGAAATTGCTAACACCGATGGACTGTTGAAACCGGAAATGTTTGCCACGGGAATCATCGATGCCGGCATAACAGCAAACAGTTCTTCTGTTGTGATTCCACGTTCAGCAGTGCTCTGGACAGGCAGACGTTCAATAGTTTATGTAAAGCAGCCCGGTACGGAGGATCCTGTTTTTCAGCTCAGGGAGATAGAACTGGGACCTTCACTTGGTGAAAGTTATGTTGTCATGAATGGCTTAAGTGAAGGAGAAGAGGTGGTAACAAGCGGTGCTTTCAGTGTAGATGCTGCCGCACAGCTGGAAGGTAAAAAAAGCATGATGAGCCAGGATTAAAAAAAAGGCTGCTTTCTTTTTGAAAGCAGCCTCTCTGATATCTGATTAAGGTGGTTTATTGCTTCATTATCTTAAGCATCCTGGTATTATTATTCTGTTTTATCTGAACAATGTAAATACCTGGCGACATGTTGACTCCAAAGCTAATAGTCTGATTATTCATTATATTTTCTTTAGAGATAAGCTTTCCGGTAATATCCGTGAGAGTAAACTCAATTGGTTCTTCGGCACCGGAAATGACCTGTAAACTGAAGTTGCTGCTGCTCGGGTTAGGCCATACAGAAACAGTGAGGTTTACAGGACCATCGGTATGGTTGGTGTTGTCAGGTTTTACCTCAGCAACTTTGACCTTGCCCATATCGTGAGGAACCATTACCAGAACCTCTTTAAAGGTGTAGTTCCATGAATTATCATAGCTGAAAATGATAATGTGGTATTCTCTTCCCGCACCCTTTGCCGATCTCTCAGCTCGCAGAAGAACGTTATGATTGTCAAGTATCTGCCAATCGGGGGCTGTGTCCCCATCTCCCTGTCCATTCTCAGGTTCATTGCTGTATACCCACAGTTCACTGGTCGAGGTAACGCAATTGTCAGTCACTTCATAGTCTAAAGAGACATTTACCATCTTATGGTTTGGAGGCCACAGGGGAGCAAGGGTGTCGGCAATATTTGATATTACAGGTGATTCACTATCCCAGACATAAACATCAAAGCTGCATGTGGCAGTTTTACCTTCAGCATTGGTAAGGACAAAGGTATTCGTTGTAACACCAATGGGGAATAATGATCCTGAAGGCATACCCCCTGTCTGAATAATTTCAACACCATTACCGCCACAGTTATATGCCGGAGTCACTGCCGGATAATTAACCACTGCCCCGCACAAACCCGGCGTATTGGAAGTATAAACTGTTTGCGGACATATTATCCCTGCAACAGGACAGGTGGTTGCAACAAAGTTATATTCTCCCGTTGACCTGTTAAAAGTGATATTATAGTTGCCTGCAGGAACCGGAATATTAGGGCCATACCCCCATGCAGAACCTGATGGGAAGGTATAACCGCCCCAGTTAATATCCCAGCTGTTATCCTGCCTGAATTTTACCTCACCATCAGCAAACGTGTAATCAGAGAGGGTGTAAATTACACCATCAGTGGTTTGCAGATCAATATCATCAGTCCAGCTGCCAAGAGCAGAACCGAGAATACCGATAGAAGGATAAACAAAACTATATTCGCCTGTGGTTATGTTGAATGTCACGGTGTATGCTCCTTCTGCTACCGGAATTGCAGGTCCTCCCAATGAAGCCGTACCTGTTGGGAACGTGCTTCCTCCCCAGTTCATATCCCAGCTGTTGTTGCTTCTGAACTTCGCTTCACCATTGGTAAAAGTGTACCCAAGGGTATATATTACGCCATCATAGGTTATCATGTCTATGTCAGGTCCTGATTCATAACCAGGAGGAACGGCGCTTCCAATGATCCCAATATAAGGGCTGCAACTGCTGACGCAGGCAAAATTATATTCGCCGGTAATCTTATTGAAAGTGACATCATAGGTACCCGTGTTTGTAACCATAATATCGGGGCCATACAGGTATCCTGTTCCTGTTGGGAAATCAGTTGCTCCCCAGTTTACGCACCACGAATTGTCCTGTCTGAATTTTACTCTTCCGGCCGTTAATGGCAGACCTGAGATAGTATATGTGATACCATCAGCTGTTGACATGTCAGTATCAACATCCCAGCCACTGAGTGAGCTTCCAAGGATGCCGATAGTCGGTTCGTAAGGACCGAGGTCAGTAAGCATCACATTGTCAAAATAGATGCTTATGCTTATTGCGCCTACCTCAAAGCTTAGTTTGTAGTAGTCAAAAACACAAGGTGCAGTAAAATCAAGTGTTATTGTCTGCCACCCGGTAGTTGCAAACTGAGTGTACCTGTCATCGCCCAGCAGGTTGACCCACGATCCTCCCTGTTGACCGAGGAACAAACCAAAAGTACGATCGGCATCGGCTTTGACATCAAAAGAAAGCCTGTAAGAATGACCCTGCGCTAAAGTAAATCCACCCTGCGCCAGTTGTACCTCCCAGGTATTGAAGCCTGTACTTAATATCTGGTAATTGCAGACCCCTTCAACAACTGTTGCGTTTGCATCTGCATAAACCTGGTAAGTGCTCCATACACCAGGAGGGGGCCATCCATCATTGGGACTGATGACGGTGGTTGTACTAAAATCACCATCAACAATGATGTTTTGGGCATTGGCTGGCAGAACTGCCAGCAGCAAAAGACCTAAAACAAGATTAGTAAAGATCTTTACCTTCATGCTTGCAAGATTTTAGTTAATAAATCAACACCACATTTATATACTCCGTCTACTGTCTTATTAACTAAATGAATGGCAAAGTTACTACGCCCGGCAGGGGAAGTCAATTTAATCTTTACGGGTAAAGCTGATTAAAAAATTAAAAAGAGGCTGTCATTTTTGGCAGCCTCTTTTTAATTTTTATCGCTTGATAAATTTACGCGTTTTAGTAGCTTTTAAATCATCAACTTTAATAATGTAAATACCACGACTCAGGTCACTCAGGTCTATTCTTTCAGGTTCTGAAGAGGCAGCCTTTTTTATTATCAGAATCCCGAGTGAGTTATAAATTGATATGGAGGCATTTTTATCAACACCACTGACATACAACTCATTAGCAACAGGGTTAGGGTAAACACTTATTTCATTTTCATTTACCTTTTCAATTCCTGTTGATACAGCTTCCTGAGTAACAGTTATGGTCTGGGTGGCAACACCGCTTCCAAGAACTGTAACAGTTGCTGTTCTTGCTGTTGCAGAGGAGTTTGCAGTGGCCGTTACTGTTATCGTAGCATTGTCAAACCCAGATCCCCTGCTAACGGTAAGCCAGCTCCTGTCAGCAGAAACCTCCCAGCTTACGTTTGATGTAATATCAAATGTCTTTGAACTGTTTTCAGGCTGGGCAATGGTCAGGGCATTTGATGAAACCGTAAGTGCGTCGGTCTCAACCGGAATAGGATCCCATCCATCACTACCTTTTGTGAAGTTAAGGGTGTTTATTTCTGTATTATCCGACAATGTTGGCGAAGTCAGTACGGTACACCATGTAACACGGCTTGCTGTATTGTTCTCACCTGACCTCTCGGTTGTTCCATATTCATACATATGGGCTGATTCTCCGCTGAGTGAGTTGGACCATCCTTCAGGTGAAACAAATGATTTGCCTTCAAAGCCGGTAAAGTTACTGGTATCAATTGTGGTGTTGTAGAATACCACCTCGCTGGTTGTCGCCTGCCATGGACGTCCAAAATATCCCGGTTTGGCATAATAGGTTGAAGCTGTTTCTATGCCTGGCACAGTGGATTTTACAGTACACTTGTACATCAGGAATCCTCTTCCACCGGTCTGTTGTGCAGCTGTAATATATGCTGCATCGCCTGACACATCGCTGGTGTTCATGACAAGATCAGATTTATAGAAAACAGCTGTCATACCGCCAAATAAATAATCCACATCTCCCATCATTGCTCCCTTTATTACAGCCACTCTTGCTCCGGCAGCTCCGTAGAATGAATCCTGACGTCCTATTACACGGCACCTGGTCAGTATTGCCTTATCAGCAGTGCCGGTAATTGCAATAGCCGCTGCACGTTCAACAAAACTCCTGTTCTGAACAGCAGTGTTACCCTTGTCAACTGGTCTTGTCCCTTTTCCTCCGGAAGTCCATTCAACCACAACATCCTCAGACTCCTTTTTCGAGATATACTGGTTAAATGAGTTTTCAAATATTATATCTTCAGCCTCAAAACCGGCACCATTCACAACTACAGTCGCATTCCAGTAGGAACCGTTGGTTGTTCCTGATCCCTTATTCTCGTAAGACAGAAACCCATTTTCCTTATTCACTCTCAGTACATCAGCGTCCCATTTCTGGTTGTTCTTCATACTGTAATAGTTGTAACCGTGTCCATAGTAAGAAGTGATCCTCACGGCATTGGCATCAATGTCAACCCCTTTGTTTTTCATGTCGATATCAGGGGTTGAAGATGCATTCTTAAGAGTAATATTGGGTTGTGCAACAACGAGCATCTCCTCATAGTTACCCGGGTCAATCATCACCACAACACGTTCTGAACCCGGGCGGGTCATTCTTGAGATATAGTCCAACGCAGCATTTATTGTAGTAAACTCCTTGTCAGGGCCCACATAAAGCGGAGATTTGTATGCTACGGCTGAATAGCGCGATATCTCAGGGAAATATGAAGTACCGGCATCGGAAAGAACATTTATTGTTACATAACCCGGGTCAGTGCCGGTGTATGCATATTCAGCATATTCAGTTGTAGCGGTACTGTTGCTTGCTGTCGAGTATGTTGTTCCGCCTTCAAAATTAAACGAAGCAGTATAATAATAGGCCACTCTTACTATGTCTCCGGCTGAGGCAGGCACCTTAATGGTGGAAGCAGGCTTTGCAGTAAGATGGCCCTTGGTAAGATCAATTGAAGCAGTGCCGGTAAACATTATTCCTTTGTATGCGCTGTTGGTTATTGCCCTGTCATCGAAAGGCCAAAGAGTTACCGGCTGAAATGTAATTGTTTTTGTAACATCCGCTCCAGCTATCTTAAGATTTGAAGTAAGCCCCATATCTACCGGGTATGCTTCAAGTCCGCTATACGAAATTGAATAGGTACCGTCCCTCAATGTGACGCTGCTGACAGGATTAAAACTGTATGAATATCCTGTCTCGTTCAGGTTGACAAATGTAAGAGTCAGCTTTGCAACCTGCTCATCAGTAAGACCGGTGATAGTTATTGCTGCATTATACCTGGTCTTTGGTGTAAAGGCAAGATCTGACGTGGTATTTGCTGTCACAGTTATTGTTGAAGGAGTGAAAGAGTAGTCATTTACGCCTGATGCGGTTATGGTATAGAGGCAATCGGGTTCAAGCTGTACTGAATAGGTAGAGGTATTTGCATCAACAACAGGTACCGGCACATAAATTTTGTTTGCGGCAGGGTCAGGAGTGTAAGTAAGGGTAAGTTTTGAGATATCTGTTCCTAAACCCGTTATGGACCCCGTTACGGTAAAAAGCGATGTCAGCTTTTGAATTACCACATTACATGATGTCGTTGTCACTGTCACTGCCAGGCTTGAGCCACTGCTTATAACATACTGGCTGGCATCCGAAAGGCTCAACGTATATGTGGAACCTACCGGGAGGCTCACTGTAAATGTACCGCCGGAAACAACCGCATTCCATACCTTACCGGCGCTGTTCTGGAAGTTAATACCGTATCCGGCCGGGGTCCCGTCAGCGGCAGTGACATCCACTGTCCCGCTTATTGTTGCGTATGTGGCTGCTTTTCTGAAAATTCTGAAATAGCTTGGTTTTCCTACATTGTCAAATATTTTATATGAGCCAGCAGCCTTTGCCACAAAAGTAAGGGTATCAAGAGCACTAGTCACAGCAACCTGATCTGACTGGACAGCGGCATCAGAAGCATACTGAAAATTGATCTTACCACCCGCATCTGTCTTTTCTACTAGAGTTACTATGTCATCTTCATTCAGATCCAGGCTAAGGAACCTGCCGGTAGCTGCTGAAGCATTCACATACAGTCGGCCGGTATAGCCCGTAACACCTCCTGTGTTCGTATCATAGCGGGTAAGCTTTGTGTTTGTAGTCCTCAGACGGTCGTTAGTTCCTCCCGTCCAGCTGAGTATGCCTGCTGTAAAAGATACAGGCATTACATTCGTGCCGGATCCGGGAGTGATTGTTGTTGCATACCATGAGTTAATGGCTGCGGAGTCAAGGTGATTGGTGTAAACATCCGTGCTTAGTTGTTCGGCACCAAAATCCCAAACGTCAGTTTTTTGTCCATAGACCTGAACAAAAAAGCATAATAGGGCAAAACATGTTAAGAGTAAAGTTTTTTTCATGCCAGAGAGATTAGTTAAACATAAGAGATAAGATTAAGTCAAAGTGTACATGTAAAAATTAGCTACATTAAGTTATTTCAGCAGGCACAAAGCAATGTGGAGTTTTTAGTATAATACATGTATAATTTGATTTGATAGTTACAGTAATAAATTATAACAGAGAGTATAAATTGGGCTCTCCGGGTACTTTAGAGGCAGCATAAAACAGAAAAGGCTGTCGTGTCATGACAGCCTTTTCCATTATGATAAGATAAAGTCTTATAGTCTGTGAGCCCCGTCGCTTATCACAACATCATAGACTTTTGGTTTGAGACCGAATTTCTTTTCATAGGCATCAACTGCCACTGAAATAAAATTATTATAAAGCTCATCCTTTACCAGATTTATGGTGCATCCGCCGAATCCTCCTCCCATAACCCGTGAGCCTGTCACTCCGCACTCTCTGGCTATGTCGTTAAGGAAATCGAGCTCCTCGCAGCTTACCTCGTATAGTTTTGACATTCCGTAATGAGTCTGATACATCTTTTCTCCCACAGTCTCATAATCGCCTCTTTCCAGGGCATCGGATACATCGAGTACTCTTTGTATCTCATCAATAACATACTCGGCACGCATGAAATCTTCGCCTGATATTTTATTTCTGACAGCTCTCAGCTGCTCAATTGTAGCATCACGAAGGAATTCCACACCAATTGCTTTTGCAGCTTTTTCGCAGCTCTCGCGACGCTTGTTATATGCGCTGGAAGCCAGCTCGTGCTTCACAACCGAGTCGAGCAAGACAAGCTTATAACCGTCAGGATTGAAAGGATAATATTTATGTTCCATAGAGCGGCAGTCAAGACGCATTAAACTTCCCTCCCTGCCGAATAATGATGCGAACTGATCCATAATGCCGCATTTCACTCCACAATAGTTATGTTCAGTTGCCTGTCCTATCCGCGCCAGTTCAAACTTATCAATTCCGAGGTTCCACATATCATTCAAGGCAAATGAGAATGTGCTTTCCAGTGCTGCCGATGAGCTCATTCCTGCACCAAGAGGCACATTGCCGGCAAACGCCGTATCAAAACCGCCGATCTCTCCTCCCCTTTTGATTATCTCGCGGCAGACACCAAAAATATACCTTGCCCAACTCTCCGCAGGAATATCCTTTTCTTCAAGTCCAAACTCGGAATATTCGTTTATGTCAAGTGAAAAAACACGAACTTTGCCGGTCCCGTTCTTTCTTATCATTGCCATAATACACTTATCAATAGCCCCTGGAAATACGAAACCGCCATTATAATCGGTGTGCTCACCAATAAGATTTATACGGCCGGGAGATGCATAGATATCTCCCTGTGTTCCGAACTGTTTAAGAAAAGCTTCCCGTATTCTCTGTTCCATAGTTGTTGTAATTAAAATCTTTCGAAGTAAATTAAATACATTTTAATTCAATTCGCTAAAACGAAACGGGAAATTATCAGAAGAGTAAATAAGAGAGAATGTCCAAAACACAAAAATGTTTTAAGGAGTGGATTTTCTTTCCTGAATAAAATATAGGCTGATTGAAGACTTAGGCTTATATTTAAAAAAGGAAAGTTCAACAGTGATTTTAGTCCTGATAGCATTCGGGTTTTGTATATACATACTATTTTTGCATTAGATTTAAACGGGAATGAAACGTTCTGCTAAAAATAAGCCTGAAAATCAAAATGATGACCAGAACATTCTTGATGATTTAATAGCTGCCAACAAATCATTACAAAAAGAACTCGAAGAGTGTAGAAGGACAAACACTTTATATGGCAGAAAGATTGAGGGATTAAGTAATCAGATAGAAAGGGTCAGGGATAGTTACTCCAGATGCGAAGATGGCATTACAATATTTGATATTACCGAAGGTGTAAATCATCTGAGAATATGTGACATGAATCCCATGGCACAGAAGATCTTTAATGTCTCTCAGGAGAAGATTGATAGCGGGCTGTTTTTAAAAGAGATCATCAACGAAGAAAATTACCGGGTTTTTATAGAAGAAAAACTACCTTGTATTAAGCAGGGGCTCCTGGTTTTTTCAGCGGATGACATTGATTCTGTCAATGAGCATTGGGATGTAAAAACATTTCCAATGCATGACAGTTCCGGAGCAATTTCACATGCCGTTTCTGTCCACAGGAATGTGACGATAGAACATGAAAACAGGAAGTTATTAGCCATGCTCCAGGCCGCACTTGACAGTCTCCCGTTTGAGGTATGGATCCGTGATGCCAATGGCATTGAGGTTTATCAGAATAAGACTTCCAGGGCAGCCGAAGGGGACCTGATAGGCACAAGGATAAATGACATAAATATACCGGAACAAAAAATAAAAGAAGGCACAAGACTGATTAACAGAGTACTGAGCGGCGAGTTTATTACAGCTGAGACTTCATTTGAACAGGATGGGAAGACCAGATGGGTCAATATGATTCTTGATCCGGTAAAAACAGATAATGAGACGATAGGTTACGCTGCAATAATGGCGGATATTTCTGACAGGAAGAGTACCGAAAATGAATTACGTAACAGTGAAGAGAGATTTCGGCTTATTGCACGCCAGTCAAAGAACCTGCTTTATGATTACAACCTGCTCACCGGGCATATTGAGTGGGATGGTGCCATTGAAGAGGTAACAGGTTTTACACCTGCAGAGTATAAAGCTGTAATGTACGATGACTGGATCCGTATGGTCCATCCGGATGACCAGGAAGATACTGCAAACCAGTTTGAAAAAGCGCTTAAGGAGAATCAACCGTTCAGGGGGCAGTACCGGTACCGCAGGAAAGACGGAGATTATGTATGGATTGAAGAGAACAGCAAGGTTATGGAACTCTCTGAGGGAAAGCCTTCCAGGGTTATTGGTGTAATGATAGATATAACCGAAAGGAAGAATGCTGATGAGATAATATACAAAAGCCAGAAGCTCTTAAGCGAATCACAACGTATCGCACATATAGGCTCCTGGGAATATTACTACAGGGACGACATGCTTATCTGGAACGAAGAAGCGTATAAAATTCTTGGGCTTGAAAAACCAAAGCATACACCTGCAATTGAAGACTTCATTCATCTTGTCCATCCAGATGACAGGCAAAATATAATCGACCATTTTGAAAGGACGGTCAGGGAGAAGGACTTTAAAGACATTGAGTATAGGATCATAAGACCTGATGGAGAAATACGTTCTCTGTTAACCGTCGGGGCACTTGATTTTGATGAAAAAGGTAATGCCTATCGCTCTTTTGGCATACTCCAGGATCTTACAAAAAGAAAAAAAGATGAAGAGTTAATAAGGAGAAGCAAGGAACGGTATGATCTTGTAACAAACCTGTCTGGTTACGTGGTATTTGATCATGATCTCAAGCTGGGGAAAGTGAAATGGGCTGGTGCAATAAAGGAACTTACAGGATACTCACCGGAGGAGCTTTCTACCTTCTCCGCCGTTGAAGTAAACGAATTGCATCATCCTGATGACAGGGATCTGATAATGACTCAGCTGGGTCTACTGACTGACAACTTCTCAAGAAAACTTCAGTATCGTTTTTATAAAAAAGACCATGGATATATCTGGGTTGAAGCCAATGCTTTCCTTTTTGCAGATAAACATGGCAAGCCTGCAAGATGGCTGGGCATAATGAGAGATGTCACGGAGCAGAAACGCATCAATGAGCTCGTAAAGGAAAGTGAAGAAAAGCTCAGAAAGATATTCAACACCAGCAAGGACGGCATCCTGCTGATAAACAAGGAGCTGAAGATTCTGGAAATAAATGAGACGGCTCTTAAGAGAACCGGTTATACTCATGAAGAGATGATCGGGAGATCCATTAAGACTATATTAAGTGACGAAGGTGTAAACCATGTAAAGCAATACATTGGTTTACAGGAAGATCCTGACACATATATAACAATTGAAGAAAATGCAATAAAAAAAGATGGCGTTGTATTTCCGGTTGAATTCAATGCTACCAGCATACATCTGAGGGATCAGGAAGCATTTCTTTTAATGGTACGCGATATCTCAGAACGGAAACAGATGGAGAGAGAGTTGCTTAACAGTGTCATATCAACTGAAGAGAGAGAGCGACTTTATTTTTCGCAGGAACTGCATGATGGGCTGGGTCCGTTACTATCTGCCGCCAAATTATATGTTGAGTGGCTGGCAGATCCCACACCTAATGTTGACCAGGGAACAATAATACTGGACATATGGAAAATACTTGAAGAAGCAAACAAGTCAATAAGGGACATTTCTTTCAAACTCAGTCCGCATACATTGCAAAACTACGGGCTGGGAGAAGCGCTGAAAGCATATGCCAATAAAGTCGAACAAACTGCAAAAGCAAAGATTACCATAAATAATACTATTGATGTCCGTATTGAAAATACTATTGAAACAATACTGTACAGGGTAATGTGTGAATGTATAAACAATACCATCAAGCATGCTGATGCAAAGAGTATAAACATCAGGCTTAATCTTGCCGGTGACATGCTTTATGCATCCTATAACGATGATGGTAAAGGATTTAATGTTGATGAGACTTTTGAGAGCAGGAAAGGCATAGGCCTCCTCAACATGCAAAGCCGTATTAAGGCAGTGAACGGAACATTCTCAATAGACAGTGCATCCGGTAAAGGGATGAAGGTTGAGATAAAAATCCCTGTAAGAGTTTAGCAATTTCTGTTTTTTTACTACTTTAACCACGAAATTCACGCTAATGATAAGACTAATAATAACCGACGATCATGTTATGTTCAGGGAAAGCATCAGCAAGATGCTTACTATGAAGAAAATTGCTGAAGTAGAAGCAGAAGCATCAAATGGAGTTGAGCTTCTTAAGCTGCTTGAGACTCATAAACCTGATCTTGTACTTATGGATATTTCCATGCCTGAAATGGACGGAATTGAGGCGACAAGGAAAGCTATGGTTAAGTATCCCGATCTAAAGATTCTTACACTTTCTTCATTTGGCGACGAAAAATACTATTTCAGCATGCTTGAGGCTGGAACTAAAGGGTTTGTTTTGAAAAGCACCACAATTTCTGAGCTTGAGATGGCAATAAAAGAAGTTGCCGGAGGTGGAAGCTGGTTTTCAACCGAACTGCTGCAGAAGGTAATATTAAATATTAGTTCAAAACCCCGTAAGGAGGAGATCGTTGACCTGTCAGAACGGGAACTGGAAATACTTAAGCTTATCTGTGAAAATATGACCAACGAACAGATTGCCTCACGGATAAACCTCAGCTACGACACGGTAAAATGGCACAGGGCAAATATCCTGGCAAAAACGGGATGCAACAATGCTGTTGGGTTACTCCTCTTTGCCATAAAAAATAAACTGATCGAGATATAATGCCTTAAAACAAGGCAGAGAGCCCGTGTGAGCATGTCGCTTACACGGGCTCTTAGTTTTTACCCCTCCCTGGGGGTGGTATCCACCCACCCGCTCATACACCTAAAAACCATCCCCTTAACTTTTTTTTCCATCCTTCATAATGGGGATTTGCCTTACCCGCCGCTGTAATTTTGTTTCATCAATGAACCTGTAAAATACAAGGGCCGTGAAACAACTGAAAGTCATACTGGCAGACGATAATGAAACCTTCAGGGAAGCACTTAAAAGTGTACTGGTGAAAAAATTCGATGCACAAATAGTAGCAGAAGCCTCAAACGGAGACGAGTTCCGGAATATTAGGAATCTGTGGAACGCCGATCTTATCTTCATGGATATCATGATGCCTGATACCAGCGGCATAACCCTGGCCAGAGAGGCTATTGCAAACGACCCGGCTCTGAATTTCGTTGCTGTTACCATGCATTACGACAAAGTATACCTGCTCCCGCTTCTTGGTGCAGGATTTAAGGGATGCATTTTCAAGAACAACATCTTTACAGAATTGCAAAACGCAATTGAGGTGATACTTAACGGTCAGTTGTATTTCCCCAGGGAAATATCAATCAACTGAATTATGAACTATACAGCTTTATAAATAAAATAAGAAGTCATGGACATTAATCATTTGAAAAACAAGTTTATTGATGAAGCTGAATCGCTGCTGACAAACTTCGACAACATCCTGATAGACCTTGAGAAGACGGGTGATTTGGGAAAGGTTAACGAAGTCTTCAGGATAATGCACACTATCAAAGGTGCGAGCGGCATGTTTGGTTTTGACAAAGTGGTTGAGATAACTCACGAGCTTGAAAGCATATATGATCTTGTCAGGGAAAACATGCTTGGGATATCACCCCAGCTCATCGAGCTTACCTTCTCCTCTGCCGATCATATCAGGGCATTGCTGGCTGATGAGGCTTTTTCAAATAAGGATAACATCAAACGTCACAAGGAGCTTAAAAAAGCGATTGATGCTGTAAAGGAGATTAAAGATACCGCTGAGGAGGTTAAACCGGCTGAGAGTGAGAAAAAGGATGCTGCAACAGGCAGAGTCACATGGAGCGTAATCTTCTACCCCAGCGATGAGCTTGTGAAAAGATGTGTGAACATGTCGTATACCTTTCACGATCTGTTCATCCTTGGCGATTATCATATTTCGAACCGCCCGTTTGACGCAGGCTTCGGCCCGTTCTGGACAATATTCCTTGTGACTGACAGGCCGTTCAGCGAAATTGAGGACGCCCTGATGTTTGTAATGGACTACTGTAAGATTACCAGGGTTGCCGACTTCGATATTTTTGAAGCTGAATCCCTGGAGAAGAGAGATAATACTCTGCGTAAAACAGGTGATGACGGATACAGGCTTGACGAACTCAATGAGCATTTCTTTGCCACGGAGACACCCAAAGAACCTAAGGAAGATATGACTGACAACAAGGCTGCAACATCTGTTCAGGCGACAAGAAAGGTGACCACACGCATTAATGTGGAAGCATCTAAACTTGATACCCTGATGTATCTGGTAAGTGAACTGGTAACTGCCAAATCGGAGTTACTGCTTGCCCTGAAAGTAAAAAATGAAATCAAAGCTATTGATACTGCCGAGAAAATTGAAAAACTGTCAAAGCAGTTCAGCGACAATGCCCTTAGCATCAGAATGGTCCCACTTGAGGAGATGCTCAATAAATTCAAACGGCTTATCCGTGATCTCGCAAAACAGCTGGGTAAAAAAATCGATTTTCAGATCATTGGCGAAGACACTGAGCTTGACAAGAACATTATTGATACAATAAACGAAACCATAATGCATCTTATCCGCAATTGTGTCGATCATGGCATAGAGACTCCTGAGAAGCGGAAAGAGATAGGAAAATCTGAAACGGGAGTAATAAAATTTGAAGCACACAAGGCAGGAAATTACATATATATAACCATCAGCGATGATGGGTCCGGAATAGACAGCGATCTGATCTACAGAAAGGCGAGAGAGAAGGGTTTTATAAATGAGGGGGTGGAACTGAGCAGGGAAGAGATACTGAATCTCATCTTCCTGCCGGGATTTTCAACAGCGGAGAGTCTGTCTAATGTCTCGGGAAGAGGAGTTGGCATGGATGTAGTCCTGAAAAGGATACAGGAATTAAGGGGGGAAATTGCCATCTCCTCCAGCCCGGGCTCCGGTACTGCATTTATTATCAAGCTTCAGCAGACAGTATCAATCATTAACACACTACTGGTAAAAGCAAACAATATCACATATGCTATTCCTATTGAAGATATTGAGTCCTGCCTGATTGAACAGCACTGTAATATTTCCGGCAGGCAAAATCACCTTCTGCCTTTCGGGGAGGAACTGATACCATATTTCAATTTGAGTATTGATGAACTAAGTGTATATGACAACAATGATAATGCCAGACTCATTGTCATAAAAAGACAGGCAAAACACTATGCCATTGTTGCCGAAGCAATTATCGGCGAATTCCAGGCAGTTATAAAGCCTCTGGGAAAAGCTTTTTCAGATGTAAAATATCTTTCCGGGGCAAGTCTCCTTGGAGATGGTAGCATTGCCCTTCTGCTGGATACAGAAAAACTCTGGCATCAGATATCTAAAAATTAATAGTAAACATAAATACCTTCTGATATGGAAAAAGAAACCTATTTGACCTTTATTCTCGGGCAGGAGTGCTTTGCGGTGAATGTGAGCAATGTGCTTGAAGTGCTTGAGAAACAGCAGATAACTCAGGTCCCGAATGCTCCCGGGCATTTACTGGGTATCATAAACTTCAGGGGTGTGATCCTGCCTGTAGTGAATATGCACAAGAGATTTGGCATCTCCGCAGTGACTCCTGAAGAGATGAGCAGCTTCCTGATTGTCTTTGAGATTGGTGACGATGAGAGCAAGATAACCATTGCCGCCACAGCTGATGCAGTCAAAGACGTAATCGATATTAATCCCGAGGAGATAAAACCTCTGCCTGAGATGGGAATAAGCTATGATGCACAATTCATCCAGGGAGCCATCAGACGCGACTCAGGTTTCATCTTAATTCTTAAAACAGAAAAGATTTTTTCTATCGCTGACACAGTAATTGTAAATAATTAAATAACTAAAAATTATACTGCTATGAAAAATTTAATGATAAAAGCAAGATTGCTTGTAAGTTATTCCGTTTTCCTTGTGGGTTTTGTTCTTCTTGGAACCATAGGACTTGTTATTGGTGACAAAGAGTACAGAGTCTCTGAGAAAATCACCACCAAATCTATCCCGAGTATTCAGATTGCCTATCAGATGGATCTGGTAAATGAAGAGATGGTACAGGGCGAATTAAGATACATTATTGTATCAGAGGCAGAACGAAAAAAAGAGATAAAGAAATCTCTGGAGGAATCAGGAGAAAAATATAAAGAGCTTGTTTCTACTTTTAGAACCTCTCTTTCCTTTGATAATATGGACAAAGTTCTGATGGACAAGGCGATGGTAAAATTCAACGAAAGCTTCAAGTATGGAACACAGATTGTAGAGCTCTGCGACATGGACAGAAAGGATGAAGCAATAGAACTGTTCAAAGGCAATTTTTCTAAAATAATTGAGGAGTGGGATGCAATTCATCATGAGATTATTGAAATGAATCAGAAAGAAGCCGACACACTCACTCTCGATGCAAAGCAACTGAACTTACAGGTTAAAATAATGATCATTGCTGGTGTCCTGCTGATTATTATAATAGGATTGATTTTTGGATTGTCAATAGCAAATTCTATTTCCCGTAATATTAAGGCTATCGAAAACTCAGCAAGGGAAATTGCCCTGGGAAATCTGGAGGTAGATACTAATGTAGATACCAAAGACGAGTTAAAGAGCCTTGCCGACTCATTTGAGATAATGAAAAAATCGCTGTCTGAAATAACTGCAAAGGCAAAACTGGTCTCCAATGGAGATCTCACTGTAAAGCTGGAGAAGCGTTCTGATAAAGATGATCTCATGATCTCACTTGATAATATGGTTAAAAAGCTGAGTGAGATTGCATTACAGATAGTTGAATCGGCCGATAACGTAGCTGCCGGCAGTGAACAACTTACCAGTGCCGCTGTACAGATCGCACAGGGAGCCAATGAACAGGCATCATCAGCTGAAGAAGTATCCGCTTCAATTGAAGAGATGACAGCAACAATACATCAGAACTCTGACAATGCCATTCAGACTGAGAAGATTGCCATTGCGGCTTCACAGGGCATACTGGATGTGACCAAAGCAGCCCAGAGCACTCTTGAGGCCACACAGCTTATTGCTGATAAGATCAAAATCATCAATGCCATAGCTGAAAAGACAGATATACTGGCGATAAATGCAGCCATTGAAGCCGCACGCGCCGGTGAGCATGGAAAAGGCTTTGCTGTCGTTGCTGCTGAAGTACGCAAGCTGGCTGAGACAAGTCAGAAGGCAGCGGTTGAGATTAACGAGCTCTCAGCAACAAGCCTGAAACTGACCATGCAAGGTGGTGAGCTAATGGGAAAACTGATTCCTGACATTCAGAAGACCGCAACCCTTATACAGGAGGTTGCTGCTGCAAGTAATGAACAGGCCGCAGGAGCAGAACAAATAGCCAAAGCAATAGAGCAGCTGTCGTCTGTCACCCAGGAAAACTCAGCTTCAGCTGAAGAGATGAGCTCAACATCCGAGGAACTGGCAAGCCAGGCACAATCACTTCAGGAGATAGTCTCATTCTTCAATACAGGCGAAAAGAAAAAGACCATTACAAATAAAACAGAAGAAAGAAGTAAGATTATTGCAGCAAACAACTCTTTTAAGAATGTAATAAAAAAGGGTGAACGGACAGATTCCGATCATCTGGACAAAGATTTCATGAGTTTTTAGGTTAATCGATTTTAGGGTTGAAAAGTGCATCTTAATAAGGTGCACTTTTTTTCTATCTTTGAATAACGTTATTTCAAAGATATGAAAGTTGGCCTGGCATTAGGTGGCGGTGGCGCGAAAGGCTTTGCACACATACCATATATAAAAGCAATTGAGGAGCTGGGAATAAAGATCAGTTGCGTCTCAGGAACCAGCATGGGCGCAATAATAGGCGCATTCTATGCTGCAGGAATGACAGCCGGTGAAATGATTGCTCTCATCGATCATCTGGGCATCAGGGAAACAATTAAACTGGCAGCGCCCACCTCAATTAAGACAGGCCTCACCGACGGAAAGAACGTTGAGAAATTTCTGCACGACAACCTTCCTGTGAGTAGCTTTGAGGAGCTGAACATGCCATTAAGGATATCCGCTACCGAATACTGGAGCAAGAAAGAATTCGTCTTTGAAAGCGGTGAGCTGGTTCCAGCCATACGGGCCAGCATTTCTTTACCCGGAATATTCCAGCCTTTTCAGTATGATGGTAAACTGTTCCTCGATGGCGGTATTGTCAATCCGGTACCATTTGACCTTGTCTCTGACGCTGACTTTGTGATTACCATCGATGTCCTTAACGAAAACTTTAACAGCAGAAAGATACCGGGACCTATAGATGCGCTGTTTGGCTCATATCATATAATGAAAGAGTTCATAATGAAGTACAAGGACTATGAGAACAGGGCCGGACTGCTATGTTCTCCTGACCTTACAAATTACAGCGCACTGGCATTCCATAAGTCAAAGGAGATTATCAGCTCTGTCAGTAAAGATGTTGAGGAGTTCAAAAAAAATGTTTCAAAAGCATTGGACAAAATTCAATAAATAATACTTCGGACCTGGAGTCCTCATAATTTATAGCTCACACGTGGCATAGTATTTGTTTTGACATAACAAGACTGCCTGAATAATATTAATTTCTTTATTAAAGACAATACAATGAAAGCTTTAAGAATTCTCTCTATTGTATTTATTTTCACCATTACCCAGGTAATAATAAGCTCGTGCACCTATTACTCATTCAGTTACACTGTCGACGGCATGATACTGGAGAATCTGAAAAATGAGGAAGTCACTTCAGATCAGGATATTGCTAAAGCTGAATATGGTATTAAAATCAACTTTCTGGGCCAGAAACATTATAGATTCGGTAAAAATTCTTCCAATAATGCAATGGCCTGTGATATGTTTTATGTATACCCTCACGATAGGATATACGAAATAAGAATTAAGGCACTGGGTCCGGACACATCGACAGAGGTGACTGACGGGTTTCTTGGCTGCATTGGAAGCTTTTACGGAGAAAGAGAGTATGAATCTATATCCTCACTGATCGAAGATTATAATTATCAGCGTGATTATGTGAATGAAATATACCTCAAACCTTCAGATTCTTTGCCTCTGGAAGGATATCTGAAGTTTGTTGTTGAAATCTATCTGCAAAAAAGTCCAACCTTAACCGATACTACAAATGTTGTCAAAATATATTAGTATCACAGCTCTGCTATTGCTTATTGCAATAAGCAGTACAACGGCTCAGGAGAGTTCATTTCATCCATCACCTTCTATAAACCTGTATTTTAATCTGAATCAATCCTATCCGGTTGGATCTGTCAGGAATGATGCAAAGATGGTTTACCAAAATGATTTAATTACTCATTATTATGAATTTCCTTCAGGTATTAATACAGGTGTGTCGTTGTTCTTTTTCAGGAAGTTGAGTTTTGACCTTGCCTTTTCAATATACCATTTCGACTCAGACACAGCAAGGGCACTTTCATATAATAAAATTGCATTTCCGGACAATCAGGTTAACACATTTATAACGGGCGGGTTAGGCCTGATCACAGCCTCTACCGGAATATCCTACAGGCTGGAGTGGAAGAACCTGGCCTTTCAGCCAAAACTGCTTATAGGGTACGGCGCAGTAAATGTCTTTGGCTATTATGATGTTTACCTGTCAGAGAATAACAACCACACCAGGACAATTGAGTACAGTAACAGGAAGGTTGCAAATACTATAGCGTATACCCCGTCTCTTAATGTCAACTATGTTTTCCGGCTCGACAGACATGTTGCTCTTGGGTTCCAGGTTACTTGTGATTATGTTTATCTCAGGCCTGAAATTGAATATAACACAAGGACCTACAACTATATCAGCAAGACGATTACCGAAGGTGAAAAAAGTGTCAGAGAAAACATCAGTTTCTGGAGTATTCAGGCTGGTGTATTCCTGAGAATTTTACATACACATTAGTGAGCACAACAGATTAATGACCCACAGTAATTATTATAAAGCCTGAACATTATGTTTATAACTGCGTTTAACTGGCATATTTTCTGAAAATGAATGAATTTGACATCAAAGCTAAAGAGTGGGACGATAACCCTGAACGCCATGAGAGATCTGAAGCGATTGCCGGCGCTATAATAAAATCAGGAATTCTGAGGCAGGATATGAATGCCATGGAGTTCGGGACAGGGACAGGGATGCTCAGCTTCTTGCTTGCCGACAGGGTAAAAGAGATAATTATGGTTGACACCTCCGCCGGCATGATTGAACAAGCCACCTCAAAAATAAAGCTAAGAAACACAAAGAATCTTTTTCCCATACTTTTGGATCTTCAAAATGAACGATATACAGGGATCAGCCCCGACTTCATTTTCTCCCAGATGGTGTTGCACCATATCCCCGACACAAAAGCCATCCTGAAAAGGTTCCATGAGCTCTTAAACAGTAACGGTTACCTGGCCATTGCCGATCTATATGCAGAGGACGGCTCTTTCCATGGCGATGGAGCTGACGTGCATAAAGGTTTTGATATCGCAATCCTTGAGAAGGAGTTGGAGAACATCGGATTCAACAACATACAAACATCTGAATGCTACCGGATAAGGAAGACTTCCGGCAATGCCACTGAAGAATACCCGGTATTTTTGATGATCGCCCGCAAATAACGGGATCAATAAAAAAGTTGTCGTTTTTCAATTAAAAGGTTGTTTTACCACCCTCCCGGGCGTGGTTATGTTTTATTCTATGATTTTAATTTTGCACCAGTTTTTATTGGTAGAATCTAAACAAACAACATATGACGGCAACTATAATCATTATCTCAGTAATTCTGGCATTCGTCCTGTTTACCTTTTTCATGCGTGCCCGCCTGAAAAACATCCCGGTGGTTGATGATGCTGAAAAAATCATCACCCTCACCGACAAAAACTTTCAGCACCAGATAAAAGGCAAAACAATTCTTGTCGACTTCTGGGCGGCATGGTGTGCACCATGCAGGATGATGGCACCCGTGCTTAATGAACTTTCCGGGGAACTGGACCAGGCATCGATAGGAAAACTCAACATAGATGAATATCAATCTATTGCGGCAAGATACAACGTTCGCAGTATTCCAACAATGATCATATTTAAAGATGGAAAGGAAGTTGACAGGATCGTAGGTGTGAAATCCAGAGAGTTCCTTTTAAAGCAGATAAACAAAGTCAAATAATTATAAAAATCAAACGAAAATGGCACTTAAAGTAAACCCAAACGCATGTCCGCAGAATCACAGATGTCCGCTTCTTAATGTATGTCCTGCCGGGGCCATAACACAAAATGGCTACGGTTTGCCTGTAATTGACGAGCAAAAATGTACAGAGTGCGGAAAATGCACCAGGTTCTGCCCGACACAGGCGATTAGGAAAGGCTGAGGCTGAGGCTGAGGCTGAGGTTGAGGTTGAGGTTAAGGCTGAGGTTGAGGTTGAGGTTGAGGTTGAGGTTGAGGTTGAGGGGTACTCGTTTATTATTACATCAGATAATTATAAACGAGTGTTCCTCCATAGAACCCGGTAATTGCAACAGAGACAGCCGACAAGCCATACAATGCAAAGACCAGCCAGTTAAGTGCTGGTCTTTCTGTCTTTCTGATCTTCATTATAACCCGTGCTGACAATGTTATCACAAGGAGAATCGTTGTGACCGTTGCAAACAATTCGTGAGTTTCTCTCATTGCTCCTGCATCGCCATCCATCTCAGAAGTAAAAATGGCACCTGAAAGCCACGTGATGGCTGCAGCAAGGGTCCCACAGGCAAGGAGATAAAAACCTGCTTTTGACAGGCAGACTTCTTTTTTGAAAAAAGCCGCTGCCACGTCAGCCGTAAAACCTGCAAGCACCAGTGCAATAGGAAAATGCACAAGCATTGGATGAAGATGAGCTGTATCAAACATTTTCTCAGGGTCTTTAAGTTTATGATTTATTAATTGCTGTACTTAACCAAGTAACTGCTTTACTTTTGCAGAAATCTCTCTGCCATCGGCTTTGCCGGCAAGCTCTTTTGATGCCACTCCCATCACCTTACCCATATCTGACGGACCCTTTGCTCCTGTCTTTTCAATGATAACCTTAAGTGCAGCGGTAAGTTCTTCTTCACTCATTTTTGCAGGCAGATATTTTTCAAGGACATTTGCTTCGGCTGTCTCTTTCTCCGCAAGCTCAGGCCTCTTCTGCTCAATGTATATAGCTGCCGATTCGCGTCTTTGTTTGACAAGCTTCTGAATTATTTTCAACTCC
>Ga0116171_10001388_pt1 | contig 24095 bp, 22 predicted proteins | sample AD_JPNHW2_MetaG_FD_89798 | JGI IMG/M metagenome (GOLD analysis project Ga0116171, IMG submission 89798) | Active sludge microbial communities of municipal wastewater-treating anaerobic digesters from Japan - AD_JPNHW2_MetaG | ecosystem: Engineered > Bioreactor > Anaerobic > Digestate | place...
CGCCTCTTCCATCGGCCCGCAGCAAGGCTTCACCGAAACATACCGGGTTGTCGAAAGTGTTGGTAAGACAGCAGTTTCCAATCATCAGCGGATATTTGTGATTATTGTTGAGGGAATTGATGTCAGTAATATTAAAAGAGGGGTCGGACCATCCGTCGGATCCGCCATGCGCCGTGTAATTTGCCATACAAACCCCCTTGCTTACGTTTTGAATTATTTGGGCGGCACTGCTTCCCGATACGGCAAAGGGATAAGTATGAGAATACAAGCCGTGGGTTGCATTAAAATAGGTGTCTGTTCCATAATTTATTTGTGCGTCGCCGTGCGTGGGCCCGAAAGTATTGTCCTGCCCGGCAATCATCACGCAGGTATCGAGGAAGGAGGATTTTGGCATCAGGAATTGTTCGTACTCGAGGGTTTTTGCTATCTGTGGGATAAGTTCGGAGTTATTGGTTGCTGAAAATCTTCCATAATAAACCTCCGGAAAGAAATCGCCGGTATATTCACAATAATAAAGGTCAGAAACGTGCGAACCTTCTGTGCCTGCAAACGAGGGAACCTGTGCCACGTCACCGACGATTAAAACAAATGAAGGGGCCGGATTGGCGATGGTACCTGCATTGTAAAGGTTTTGCAGGTAGGATTTTATCGAAGTCGAGGTGTTGCCCACAGCAGGGTTGTTTGTATAAGCCTGCACTACAGTAAATCCTTTTTTGGTTTTCCATTCCACAAAGGGCTGCAGTGATGCGTAAAACATAGTGTCGGCCACTATGACATATTTTACGGGATATTTTGTAAAATTGGCTTTGTGTGTCAGGGGCTTATAGTTGAAAATTTTGCCGAAGGAGGGAGCAAAATAAGGCGAAAAGAAATTTTCTTTTTGTTGTATGGTAGCTGCCACATCGGCGTTTTCAAATACTATTTCTATTTCAACCGAAGTGTAAATTCGTAAGGTTTTTTTTGCAGGATTATAATACACGGGAGCAATCTCCAGACGGCCCAGCTTTGTGCCACGCATGGTGCCCAATTCCGTAAGAGTAACTAATTCGTGCGGGAGAAACTGGTTTAATTTATAAGTTGTTTTGTTATATTTGAAAACCGCTTTTTTAGGGTCTTCGCTTTTAGAAAGCGATGGTTGAGCTGGCATAATAGGGAAAAGCGCTTCCAATTCATTGAGAGGAATGTCGGTATAGGTACTATGCGATGTGTTGATTTTAACGTTGGCTCCAATGGGCACTTCAATGAGTTTCTTCATTACGGGTAGTTTGGGATCGCCAATTACATTGGATGCCCCGTATTCGGGAATGACGAATTCCGAGAATAATCCTTTTGCCGTGTTCACTTTTATGGCATGAATATCCTGAAAGGATAGCAAATTTACCATAACAAGTTTGTTGTAAGTGTTTTCTTTGATTGTAAGGCTTGTTTCTTTATTGCCGGGTTCAGATGAAAAGCCGGTTTGTGCCCAAACCATAAAAAATATTGCAAGCATACATAGTTTGCAAAAAACAGGGTTATTTTTCATAAAATTGAGATAAAATAGTGTTGGATAAATTTATGTAAAGGTAAAAAAAACTTCTTTATTAGAGAAATTTCATAAAAAATTTTAGATTTACAATAACAAACTGAAAACAAGTTGTTTAAACCAGCACTTCGCCGGTCATTTCTTCGGGAATCGGCAGTCCGAGAATGGTTAGTATAGTGGGCGCAATGTCGGCCAGTTTTCCGTTACGTAAGGATTTGTGGTCGGTGTCGAACAGGAAGCAGGGTACCGGGTTGCAGGTATGGGCTGTGTTTGGCGATCCGTCGGGATTTTCGGCCATGTCCGAGTTGCCGTGATCGGCAGTAAGGATGACTGAATACCCGTTGTTTAAAGCAGTCGTGATAACTTTTTGAACGCAGGAGTCCACCGTTTCTAATGCTTTTATGATGGCCGGATAAATGCCTGTATGTCCCACCATGTCGGCATTGGCAAAGTTGAGGCAAATAAAATCATAATAGTTTTTGTTGATGGCTTCTAAAGTTTTTTCGGTGACTTCCGGTGCGCTCATTTGCGGTTGCAGGTCGTAGGTGGCTACCTTGGGGGATGGCACCATGATACGGTCTTCGCCATCAAAAGGAGTTTCCTGGCCACCCGAGAAGAAAAATGTTACGTGAGGATATTTTTCTGTTTCGGCGATACGCAATTGTTTTTTTCCAAGTTTGCTCAGCACTTCTGCCAGGGTTTTTTTGAGGTCCTGAGGTTCAAAAATAATGTGTATATTTTGGAAGCTCTCATCATAGCGGGTCATGGTGAGATAATGCAGCGGAAGTGTTTTCATGCCTGCTTCAGGCATGTCTTTCTGTGTGAGCACTGTGGTGATTTCCCTGAGTCGGTCGGTACGGAAATTGAAGCAAATCACCACATCGTCATTTTGTATGGTGGCAAGCGGGGCGCCATTTTTGTCCGTAAATACCACCGGTTTGATAAATTCATCAGTGATGTTTTCATCGTATGATTCCTGCACGGCCTTTAATACATTTGTTGATTTTTTCCCGAAACTCCGGACCATCATGTCGTAGCCAAATTTGACCCGTTCCCAGCGTTTGTCGCGGTCCATGGTATAATACCGTCCGATGAGCGTGGCTATTTGACCAGTAGAAGTGGCTAAATGTTCCTGAAGTTCTTTTAAATAACCCAGGCCGCTGCGGGGGTCGGTGTCACGGCCATCAGTGATAGCATGTATAAACACTTTGTTTAGGCCGTAATCCTTGGCAATATCGCAAAGTTTGTACAGGTGGGTTTGCAGTGAGTGGACACCACCATCAGATATCAAACCGATAAAATGAATGCTTTTGTTTTCTTTCCGCGCATACTCGTATGCCTGACACAGCACCCTGTTTTGTGCCAGGGTATTGTCTTCAGCAGATTTTGTGATACGTACCAGGTCCTGATAAACAATTCGTCCAGCTCCGAAATTCAGATGGCCTACCTCCGAATTTCCCATTTGCCCGTCGGGCAGGCCAACAGCCAGTCCCGAAGCATTGAGCCGGCAATAGGCAATGTCCGTATTTTTATATAATCCTTTGATAAAAGGGGTTTGTGCGGAGTAGATTGCATTGGCATGATTCTTTTCTCCTTCGCCCCATCCATCCATAATTATAAGCAGAAGTTTTTTTGAATTCATTCGGGATATTGTTGAAATAATATGCAAAGATACTGATTTTTGATGAGGAGGAGCAAGAGTATTTGTAAGGTAAGTTTAGTGTGCTCTGATTGCCGGTTTCTTTGTATTTTTGCAGTATTATTTTATAAAAAGTTACTATGGGAAATAATATTTTAAAAGGGAAACGCGGTGTTATTTTTGGCGCAGTAAACAATAATTCGATAGCGTGGAAAACCGCTGAGCATGCTTATAATGAAGGTGCTCGTTTTGTACTAACCAATATGCCGGCAGCCATGCGTATGGGTAATCTTTCCGAGTTGGCGGAGAAATGCAATGCGAAGGTTATTGCTGCTGATGCTGGTAATGTGGAGGATTTGAAAAACCTTTTTACGAAGGCACCGGAAATCCTTGGCGGAAAAATTGATTTTATATTGCATTCTGTGGCGATGTCTTACAATGTCAGAAAAAATAATCCTTATGATAATGTGGATTACGATCTTTTTTTGAAAACCATTGATGTTTCTGCCTTGTCGTTACACAAGATGATTCAGACGGCGGAAAAACTGGATGTGCTGAACGAGGGAGCCTCGGTAGTTGCCTTATCTTTTCTTGCGGCTCATCGTACCAGCCATGGTTATAACGACATGGCCGAGGCCAAGGCGATGCTCGAATCTATTGCCCGAAGCTTCGGCTATGTGCTTGGCAAAAAGAAAAAGATACGTATAAATACCGTTTCGCAATCGCCCATATTGTCAAAGGCTACCAGCGGACTGGATTTTATGGAGGCGGTGATAGATTTTTCGGAAAGCATTGCTCCTCTTGGAAATGCCGATGCTGATTCGTGTGCAGATATCTGTGTGATGTTGTTTTCGGATTACACACGCTATATCACTATGCAAAATATTTTCAACGACGGCGGGTTCTCAAGCATGGCAATGAACAGCGATATTTCTGATATGATGCGTTGTGCAAAGAATAAAAAACCGGATCCGGCCTGATAACTGGGATATGATGTAATGTAGAATAATGCGGGGATTTATTTTTTTATGAAATTTGCGGACTTGTTGTCGTAATTCAGCCAGTATTTGCCTTTTTCCAGGTCGATAACATCTATTTCTTTGCCAAAGCCTTCAGAAATAAAGTTGCCTTTAAGGTCAAATATTTCATACTGGGTATCGGCCGAAAATGTCAGTTTGTCGGAGGTTTTTGCGGACAAGAGTGTAATTTCGGGGTTGCGCGAGGTGTATTTGATAGTTTTGGAATACACCGGGTTTCCGTTGATATCATTGAAAAAAATGCGAAATTGATTCATGCCGGAATGAGGAATAAATTCAAAGGAGTAAGTGTTTTTTTTCACCGTGTCGGTTGCCGCAAATTCGCCAACTTTGGTCCATTTATTCCAACGATATTGTTCGATAATCAATGGTTCATCCATGAGGTCACCCTTAATACCCCAATTGATATGGCCGGTTTTATCGGCCTTGGGTGTAATAAAAGAAACATTACCCGTAGGTTGTAATGCCCGAGGATTGATAACTTCCGGAAGACATCCGTTTTTGTGTTTTATCACGACATTAACCGGGTCGCCAATCTTTAAGTTTAATTGCGAAAAATCAATCTCAAAGGCGTTGGAATTTATTTCGTCCTGAGTCTTTTGGTTGTTAACCAGTACTTCGGTAACACAAAAACCGTTGCCAATGCTGGGGTTGAGTACCTGGAGGTTGAATCCGTAATAATTTCCTTTAAGGGTTATTTCCCCGACAGACAAGTTGCCGCAAAAAAATACCAGGAAAGAGAGAATGACAAAAATTTTTTTATACATAATTGATTAAAACACTAAGGTGCAATATTAATTATTTTTGGATGATGAATGATTCGAATGTGATAAAAGTTTTCAGATAATATCAACACAAGTGGGTTCGGGTTTAAAAACTTCCATCAATTTGTTTTTTATCATTTCGGGAGTGATGCTTTGGATGCACTCACAATGCCTGGTTCCTCTACACTTATTACACTTTTTGTCCAGCGTCAGTACTGATGCATTAGTACCCAGCGGAGCCCAACGTCCCGGATGCATAGGTCTTATGGGGGCGAAAATGCCGATGGCAAATTTCCCCAAGGCGGCTGCAATGTGCAGCGGGCCTGTGCTGCATGCTACCAGACCGTCGGTATTGGCAATAAAACTGATGAGTTCAAGGAGCGTAAATTTTCCTGCAAGATTAATTACTCCGGGGTTTTTGTCAATAATTTCGCTTTGAATGATATCATAATCCGGTCGGGTTCCGGTAATAAAAATCTTAAATTTATCTTTTGGCAATAGTTCGATAAGCTTGGAATAATTTTGTATTTCCCATTCACGTGCGCTGCCTTTTGATTTGGGGTGTAATATGAGGTTAAACCGGTTGTTGTCAATCAGGTCGCGGTAATTTTCGGGCAGGGTGTTTGGCGGGGTGATGCCGTAATTCTTTACGATATCTTGCAGGGCAAAAGGTCTTTTTATGCCGAGCGCCCTGAGCAGTTTTAGATTTAGCTGTGCTTCATGCAGTTTTGACCTGCGACGGGTAAAAAAAATTATTTTGTTACAATACTGCCAATGATAAATTCGTCCGCTGGCTCCGATACGCTTGCGTATACCGGCTTTTTTGGCCAGATGGGCAATTTGGCGCACCGGCAGTGCATGGATGATATAATTGGCGTGTAGTTTTTTAAAACTTTGTATCTGTAATTCGGGCTCTTGATTCTTTATTGGTTCCCAGTCGATAAACTCATCAACGTATTCACTCATTTCAATAATATCGCGGGTGTATGATTTACCAAGAAACATAATATAAGCGCCGGGAATAGCTTTTTTTATTATTCCGGCCATAGGCAGGGCCAGAATAACATCGCCAATATTGTCGGTGCGGCTGATAATGATGCGCGGGTTGCGTTTATTTATCTTTTTCTTCCTGATAAAGTTGTCTGAGTTTTTCATATTTTATTGTAACAGCTTGTGCAGAAATGAGTGCAATAGTATATCCTGCCGCCCCGTCAAGAAATCCAAAGTTAATAAAAAACATTTTAATAAATTTCAACGATGGAGCAATTTTTTGCTTTGGGAGGCAGACATTCTTTTTTTTATTAAAGAGGTCGCGAGCGGTAAGCTCGGAAAAGTGCCTGGCCTGGGCGAGGTGTCCTTCGCGGCTATAATAGCTGTAGTGGTAACAATTTCCTTTGAGAACCGGGATGGCAGTTTCGTTGTGAAAATTCAAACGTTCGTGAATCATGCCTTCCCAGTGGTGCAAAGTGCGGTTGAACAGGCGGGTTTTTATGTCGGGGTACCAGCCGCTGTGGCGTATCCACTTTCCGCAATAGTTTGTAATACGGCAAATGCGAAAATCGGTGGTTTTGAAATCTTTTTTTGCCCGTAGAATGCTCTCTTTGAGTTCATCCGAAAGGGCTTCGTCGGCATCAAGGGAAAAAATCCAGTCGAACATGGCCAGCGAATTAGCGTAATTTTTTTGTTCGCTATATCCTGTCCACGGGTGCTGAAAAAACCGCACTCCGGCTTTGTTACAAAGGGCTTCGGTCTTATCAGAGGAATAAGAATCAACCACCACGATATCATCGGCAATTTCTTTAACGGAAGAAAGGCAACGTTCAATATTTTTTTCCTCGTTAAGTGTTATTATTACGACGGATAGTTTGTATTCCATAATCAGTAATGATTGACTACCTTAATCATAAAATTGGACTTCATCATCATGTTGAAAATGCCAGGGGCGTTTTGAGAGGAAAATAGAAAAGAAATTAATTCCAGTATTCCAATTTGGTTTTCATTGGATTAATGCACATTACAGGGATTTCGTATGGATTGAATATCATTTTTTCGTCGTAAGGCCCATATTTAAAATTGAGCAGATCGATGGTAATCATTATGGTTATCAGTTCGGCGTTAACTTCGTGGGCATACCCTTGCAGTTGGGAAGCAAACGATGTTTTTTTATCAGCCAGCGTATGTAAATATTCTATGCCTTCGTTGTCAAATTCATTGGTAATCTGCCGGATATAATTCTGCATGGTTTTTTTATCTTCTGTTGCGGTTTGGTTCAGTTGGAATAGATGAATTTTTGATTTAAAAGTTCTTGCAATTAAGATGGTCCATTTTACTTTTTGACGAACATCAGCGGTAGTGCTTATGGGGAAAATAATATTTTTAAAACCTTTTTCGATGTTGGTTGAGTTGTGCACTACAATGACGGGTGCCGGAACAGTAGCGATTACTTTTTTAGCGAAACTCATTCCGAATTTTTGTTTCAGGCCCACTTTGCCGTGAGTGCCCAGGATTACCATCGTGGCTTTTATTTTGGCGGCAGTTTTACCGATATCAGTAAAAATGTCTCCGGTTTTTGAGATAGTACTAACTTCTATTCCGTATTTTTTTGCTATAACTGAAGCGATTTTTTCAAGTTTGGTATCTATCTCGGGCACGCCCTGACTGGCATTTTTCAGTTCGGCTTTGGATTTCTTATCAATAATATGCAGCACAGCGAGGTCAAAGCCTAAAATTTTGGCCAATTTGGCGCCATAAGTTATTGCATTATCACATACCTCGGAAAAATCTGTCGGTACCAGGATCGCTTTTTTATTTTCCATATTGTAAATATTCCTTAAAATTTTAAAGCAAATTTATGTTTTTTTTAATAATTCTTCCATTTTTATGATATTTAATAATTTTCCTGCATTCCTCAGCATTCGGGCAGCCTGGGAATAATAGTTGTGAGTTACAAGGAAACTAAGTTGATAATCGAGCCAGTCCTGTTCTGAGTATTTTATTTTTCTGATTACTTCCCACTCCAGTCTCAGTCGTTCGGAGATTTCTAAATAATCTTCGCGTCCAAGGTAATCAAGGTCGGCATCACATAACAGCTTTTCGAGGTGATTTTGGGGATTGGTAGGCATTCTGGTAGCCAATATCAGGTGGCCAACGGTTTCGATTTGCTCAGGGTTGTATCCCAAACCGGGCAACACTTCCTGAATAACTTTTACCGATGCATCTTCGTGGTTTTCGTAAGAAGTTATTATCCCGATATCATGAAAAATAGCCGCAGTTTTCAGCAACACGAGATCGGTAGGATCCATATTTTCCGAAATTCCGTAAGTGGCAACAGATTTAAAAACATCCAGAGAATGGTAAACATTATGATAAAAATACTTCGTTTTTTCAATCGGCTCAAGTTTTTTGATGGCGTATGATGTAGCAGCATCGAGGTTCATCTGTAACCAAAATTTATACAATATTAAGTTTTTTTACCTATTGATAGATAATCAACTTATTTTTTTTCAAATTATTTTTATGCCGTTACAGCAGGCAATCAGTGTCAATAATGGAAATAATTTTATTAAAAGTGTCATCAAAATAGATCAGGTGTTTTGACTTTAATTGTTGCATTACAGTTTTTAATTTTGCCGCCGTAATTCCCTGGTATTTATCTTTTAGTGACTGTAACATTGATTCAAAGGAACACAGTTGCGTGTTGGAATTTACCAGAACCTGCCATTCTGCCGGCTGGTCAAAAACAATCGAATCATTTTTAACACCCTGATAGTATTCCTCATACAAAATTACTCCCTGATGGTTATATATTCTATAAGTAAAACGGGCTTTGTAATATTGACTGAGTGTATTGAAAAATATTCCCCACAATTTTTTTTGTGTTGCCGATTTGTTTTTGCAAAAATGGAATAATTCAAAACGGTTCATTCCGCAAGTCATCTGTTGAGGCAGGTAGTTGAAAAGAAAATGTTCTGTATAATTTGTAATGTTCTTTTTATCCAGTTTTTTGTAATAGTGTGATTGTTTGTCGAGTGCAAACTTACTTTCCGTAAACTTTATTGCTTGTGGGCCGACAAAGAATCTTAAAAAGGGGATGTTGTCAATGCTCGTTTTAATATCTCTGGCGGTTTCATCGGGAATGCCGGTAATAATGTTGGCCCCGATGGGTGTTATGCCGTATTTAAGACAGAACTTATAAGCCAGAAGGTTGTCGGAGAAAGAGTTTTTTTTATTCATTTTCCTGAGCAGCGAGTCTGCGAATGCTTCACCGCCAACCTGCATCATTCTGAAGCCGGCCAGGGCGAGTTTTTTATAGTATGCCGCATCCAGTTCATGGGGAATTATTTCGGCCGAGAGACTGAAATCATGCCGGCATGTGAGGGACAAACTGGTGAGTTGTTCCAGCATGGTGTTTAAGCGATTCTTGTCTTTGCCAATCAGGCTGTTATCCATAAACTGAAAAAAAGCAGTCCGGTATTTTTTTATGGCAAAGGACACTTCCTTGCTAACACTGTTCGCTGAACGTTCTCTGTAACGATAGCCTTTGTTCAGCACGCAAAAATTGCAACGGTTCCACGGACAACCACGTATTGATTCAATAGGGTAGCAGAAAAAAAGCCTGTTTTTTTTGTCTTCTTTTGCTATTGAAAAAAAATCATCGTAATCGGGTTCGGGAAAGTGATTAAGATCAAGGTATTGCCTGTTTTTTTGCGGGGAGACAATAATTTCGTCTTTTTTCCTATAGAGTATTCCCGCTATTTCAGAGAAGTTGTCAGAACCGGCTTCGAACTCCCTGCAGATATGGAGAAGCGGGTATTCTCCCTCGCCCCAGACGGCGATATCAAAGCAACTGAAATTCCGAAGCATTTCATGGGCGGCGCTTTGGGAGTCGAAACCACCGATGATGGTTTTTATTCCGGGGTAGTTTTTTTTGATTTCTTCAGCCACCAGCAGGCCGGGCAACCATTGATAAAATTTTGCCGTGAATCCGCACAGCATGACACCCTTCATGTCGGTATCGCGGAGGGTATCTTTGATAAAAGTGGTTATGCGCGAACTTGTGTTGTGCAGCATATCAGATAAGCCGGCGGAGGAAAATTTTTTCTCTTTTTTGCGAAGAGCGACTTCGGCTTGTTGGTAAATAATACGCTGAATATTTTCATTAGCCGGCGAATCTTCGTATTGAATGGATTGCCTGTAAATAAATGGCAGCAATCGCGAAAACTCGTAGTCGGCCTCGCCAAAAATTGAAGATAAAGGCTTGTAAAAAGGCTCCAGTTTTATGTTCCAGTACAAAATCTCCGAATTTATCCTGTTTTGTTTTAAGGTGCTTTTTAAAACATTCAGGGTAATGGAGGGCATAAGGGTTTGTGCAGGGGGCAAGCAATGCAACAAAATTTTTGGCTTGTTATTGTCAGGATTCTTCATGCCCCATAAAAAAATATACTCGAAACACGCTGAGAAGTTTCATGAGATGTTATTCATGAACAAACTTCTTAACAACGTGTCTGGCAAATTCAGATAGCAGAAATGAACAAAGGATGGTTATTTTTTAACAGTTTTTTTTGCGCAAACTTTCTTTGTTGCTGGTTGTTTTATTTCCTTTGCGACTTGTACATTCTTTTTTAAAGGAGGCATTTCGTGAATGGGAGGAGTTCTGGGATTGATAGTGGGTTTTACTCCGCGGCTACTTGCATATTCTTCAAGTTCTTTTGCAATTTCCTGTTCAACCTCTGTAAATGTCACTGTGTATTTTGTGGCGACAATTTTTTTTATCATAATGTTTGATTTTAATGATTATGTTATAAACCATGTTTTTTGTATGCTATTTACAAACCACTTTTAAAAATAATAATTTTACAAATGCAAATAGAATTTTTGCAGAAATAATTTATTTTTATATTAATGCTCATTCTTATTTTATAAAAAAAATATAAACATAAAGTTCAATTTATATTTTAATAAAAAAACGAATTATAAGGTTCTTGGATTTGTTGTTGGTTTTACCCCTTGGGTTGTTGAGTAATTATCAACTTCGTTTTTAGTATCCTTTTTCCCTTTTGTGCAGGATAGCGTAACTTTCTTTTTAACATTTTTTGAAATCATACTGAAAATATTTAGTGATAAGACCCTGTTAATAATAAAATTATAAAATTATTTACTGATTTGTTTTTGTAATAATACAAAAGTACAAATAATAAAGCATAATAAAAAAATAATTACTTTTACAATATTCCGTGATACTGTGAAGCACAATCAATGAGGGTTCTTAATGAAAAATTATCGAAAAATAGTAAAATTATTTCAGAGAAAAGCTGACTTGTTATTATTGATATTTCTTTTTTTAGTCAATTGCGGAAATATTTTTGGTCAGAATACTTCTCAGCAGGAAATTAAAAAAACAAAAGCCGAACTGGGCGGCTTATCCGGAGAGGCCAGGGCAACAAAGTTGCTTGCTTTAAGTAGTCTATTCCTTACGCTATCATCCGATTCAGCCACTCATTATGCTGAGGAGGCCTTAAAGATTTCTGTATTATACAAAAACGATACCCTTGCAGGCAGGGCCAATATGAGCCTTGGTTTTTTACATATGCTGGGCGGAAGGGATTCTTTATCTCTAAAATCATTTAATAAGGCTTCGGAGTTATTCAAAAAAAATAGCGACAGCATTAATCTGGCGTGGAATCATATGCTCACTGGGCAATATTACTATTATAAGAATGATTATAATAGTGCCCTTGCTCATTATAAAAGGTCTCTTGAAATGTATCTGAACATGAAGGAACCGCAGTTATACTCCAGGTTGATAGCGGTGCTGGTCGAAATAAGTTATGTATATTCCGATATGAATGATTTCAAATCGGCCCTGTTATATTTAGACAGGGCATTGAAAATTGCCGAAATTTTTGATGACAAAGGCGATGGTACTTCTAATTTGTTCACCAGTATAGGCAGCATATACTTTGATATGAAACAGTACGATAAATCAATGGAATATTATGCCAAAGCTTATGAGTTGAACAAAGGGGTCGGAGACAATAAGGGGCTGGCCTATTCATTATATAATCTGGGGCGCGTATTATTTGAAACGGGAAATCACGAAAAAGCTTTCTATTATCATCAGAATGCGGCAGTTTTGTTTAATAAGATAAATGATAAAATAGGTATTGCCGCTACGGAGACATACATCGGCAAATATTATATGGAAAAAGAGAAATACTCCACAGCCCTGAAATATTTTAATAAGGCTTTGTCACGCTGTATGGTTAGTAATCAACAGTCATCGGTAGCCGCCCTGTTTTACGAAATTGGAAAAGCAAAATTTCACATGAAACTGTTTCCTCAAGCTCTCAATTATAGCAAGAGAAGCCTGTCAATAGCTCAGGACATTCAGTATAAGGAGTATGTTTACAAAAATTACCAGCTTATGTCGGATATCTATGCTGCCGGCAATAGTTATAAAGAAGCCCTTGAAAACTATAAAAATTATACGTTATTAAAAGATTCGATTTATAATGCCGATTTTTACAGGCAGATGTCTGAATCGGAGGATAAATACAAGGCATATAAAAAGCAGAAAGAAATTGAACTGCTGAAACAAAGAGAAGAAATTCAGGATATAGAAATGCGCAGACATAAGATTCTCCAGAATTCTTCGCTGCTTGTTACGGCTTTATTTGCGTTGCTTATTTTCGTGGTAATGAGAAGCAACAGGCGAAAACGAAAGGACAACCTGATTATTGCTTCCGAAAGAGATCGTTCCAACAAATTGCTGATGAATATTCTCCCTGAAGAAACCGCTGAAGAGTTAAAAAAAGAGGGTGTGGCAAAAACAAGATATTATGATTTGGTGAGTGTTCTCTTTACAGATTTTAAGGGCTTTACGATTGTTGCCGAAAAAATGCCCCCGGATCAGCTTGTGGCCGAACTGGATTATTGTTTTAAAGCTTACGATGCAATTATTGAAAAATATAACGTCGAAAAAATAAAAACAATAGGCGATTCTTATATGTGTGCCGGCGGTTTGCCTGTGGCCAACACCACTAATCCTTTTGATGTGGTAAGGTGCGGCCTTGAAATGTGTGATTTTATGACGGAATACAAGCAGCAGAGAATAAATTCCGGAAGGCCCTATTTTGAGGTGAGAATAGGTGTACATACCGGGCCGGTTATTTCCGGAATTGTCGGCACCAAAAAGTTTGCCTACGATATTTGGGGCGATACGGTTAATACATCCTCCAGGATGGAATCGTCGGGGATTACCGGGGCGGTAAATATTTCGGGCAGCACATACGAATACATAAAAAACGATTTTAAATGTATTTACCGCGGAAAAATCGAAGCCAAGAACAAAGGGCATATTGATATGTACCTTGTAGAACCTTTAGAGTAAAACGGATCAATAAATCCGACACCAATGTATCAATACAGAAAATTATCGTAAGGGTAAATTTTGGCGTGCAGGGTTTTAACACGCTCATAAATCAGAGATTTAAAATCTTCAACGTGGGTTTTGTGTAATGCTGAGATAAAGACCGAGGGAGTGGAAATTTTTCCCATCCAGGTTTGTTGTAAGTCCGTCAGAGAAACATTTCGTCTGCTGGATGGCGAAAGGTCGTCTTCATCTTTTGCTTCAAAAGAGTAATTATCAATTTTATTGAAAACAGTAATCACAGGCTTGTCGTTGGCCCCGATTTCGGCTAGCGTTTGATTTACTACCTCCATCTGTTCTTCAAATTCAGGATGTGAAATATCCACCACATGTATCAGCACGTCAGCCTCAAATACTTCGTCAAGCGTTGATTTAAACGACTCAATGAGCGCGTGGGGTAATTTTCGGATAAAACCTACTGTGTCCGACAGCAGAAAAGGCAGGTTGCCGATAACCACTTTACGTACGGTGGTGTCGAGCGTGGCAAATAGCCTGTCTTCAGCAAAAACATCCGATTTGCTCAGCAGATTCATAATGGTCGATTTACCGGTGTTGGTATAACCCACCAAAGCAACGCGTATCATACCTTTACGGTTTTTCCGCTGGGTAATTTTTTGTTTATCTATTTTTTTGAGTTTTTCTTTTAGCAGGGCAATGCGGTCTTTGATAACCCGGCGGTCGGTTTCTATTTCTTTTTCGCCCGGGCCTTTTAATCCTATGCCGCCGCGTTGTTTTTCGAGGTGTGTCCACATGCCGGTCAGGCGGGGGAGCAAATACTGGTATTGTGCCAGTTCCACCTGGGTGCGTGCATACGAGGTGCGTGCACGAAAAGCAAAAATATCAAGGATAAGGTTGTTACGGTCAATTACACGGCATTTGAGCGCCGCTTCAATATTGCGGATTTGCGAAGGAGAGAGCTCATCGTCGAAAACGGCCAGGTTGATGTTGTTACCCTGAATAAAATTTCTAATCTCTTCTATTTTACCCGAACCTACATAGCTTTTCGGGTCGGGACGGTCGATTTTCTGCAGGAATTTTCCCGCCACTTCGCCTCCTGCTGTTTTTAGCAAAAAAGACAGCTCGTCGAGGTAAAGCAGGGCTTTTTCTTTGTTTTGCGTGAGCGTTATTAGTCCGATTAGGATAGCACGTTCTTTGTTGTTGTTGGGAGTGTTCAAGGTTGGTGGGAGGATTGGTGGTTAGGTGGTTAGGCTGTTAGTCCGCCGCGGCGGAGTTAGGTTGTTAGGTGTCTTGGTTATTTCTTTTTATTACCGTTGGCAAAAAAGAACAGGGCGATAGCGCCTAATACAAAGTAAATGGCCACAAACCTTCCTTTCTGAAATCCGTAATGCATAACTATCTCGTAAGCACAGCCCAGCATGAGGATTACAGCGGCGATAATGGTCATGGTACTTTTATTCATAAAGCCTCCGATAAACAACAAAATGCCAAAAAGTGCAAATCCGGCGGCTATCAGAAAGTCGGTATTTTTGTATTCAAGAGTGCTAAGAGTGCCGTAGAAAATAATATATATCAGTACTAAAATGGCTATTCTCAATCCCCAGGTTGATAATGAAAAAAAGGCTTTTACCGGTTCCATGATTATTAAGATTTACAGCAAAATTAATGAAACTAATTTATATTGGGTTACCTTTGTTAAAACAATTCCCGATGCCAGATGTCGAAACAGGTTTTAGATCTTCACGAAATTTATAACAAAGGCCATCTTATCGATAAAGCACTGCAGGATATTATTGAAGAAGCGGTTTCCAGAAGGCTTGACTGGATCGAAATAATTCCCGGCAAAGGAAGCGGTCAGCTAAAAAAGAAAGTGCTAAGGTTTCTCGAAAAGAAAGATGTTAAGAACCTATACCACAGGATTGAAAAGGACAGGGATAACTTTGGGAAGATATATGTTTACTTCAGGCATTAAGATTTCAATAAAAGCGTTTTTTTTACCACGGAGACATGGATCCGCTGCGGCGGACACAGAGTCGCACTAAGAACTCTTCTTAGTGTTTCTTTGGACACTAATTGTCTGTACGCGGTTTTTTATTGATTAAAACGCTTTAAAGCCAATGATCTCCCTTACTTCCCTGACAGTTTTGGCGGCGCTGGCCCGTGCTTTTTCTGCGCCAATACGGGTGACCTTGTGCAGATAGTTGTTGTCGGAGGTCAGAGCTTTAATTTTTTCTGTAATCGGCGCCACAAAAGCAATCATATCTTCGGCTAGTTGTTTTTTCAGGTCGCCATAACGTATGCTACAGTTATTGTATTGCTCATCAAAGTGCTTAATGGTGTCTTCGGCCGATACCACTTTCATCAGGCTGAATAGGTTTTCGATGACCAGCGGCTTTGGTGAATTTGGCACGGTGGGGCCTGAATCGGTAACGGCTTTCATCACTTTTTTTCGAATAATGTCGGCGGTGTCGGCCAGAAAAATACAGGAGTTCTCGTTGTCTGATTTGCTCATTTTCGGGCTGCCGTCGAGGCCGGGAATTTTTACCAGGTTTTTTCCATAATTGTATGCTACGGGTTCGGGAAAGTAATTTACCTTATAGAGCCTGTTAAAACGATTAGCAAAGGTACGTGTCATTTCGAGGTGCTGTTCCTGATCTTTACCCACGGGCACCATGGCGGCTTTGTGTATGATGATGTCGGCAGCCATCAGGGTGGGGTAGGTGAGCAGGCCTGCATTAATGTTTTCGGGTTGGGTACGGGCTTTTTCTTTAAAAGATGTGCAGCGTTCCAGTTCGCCCTTATAAGCATTCATATTAAGTATAAGGTATAATTCGGCGGTTTCGGGCACATCGCTTTGGATGTACAATGTGGCCTTTTCAGGATCGAGGCCGCAGGCGAGGTATTCCACCAGCACATTGCGTACGTTGGTGTGCAGGTCGGCCGGTGTGGGGTGGGTGGTAAGCGAATGATAATCGGCAATAAAAAAATAGCAGTTGTTTTCTTCCTGCATTTTTACAAAGTTTTGTAATGCCCCGAGGTAATTACCCAGGTGGAGGTTTCCGGTAGGCCTGATGCCGCTGACAACTATTTCCATAATGATTTTATAAGGTGAAACGCTGCAAAGTTACACAGCTTTGTGAATTTTTATCAGAAAACTTACAGTTGAAAAAACAAAAAAAGCCTCCTTTCGGAAGCTTCTTATCTGGGTTAATTTAATAACTATCAATACTCGTCTTCGTGAAAGAAAAAATCTTCTTTGGTGGGATAATCAGGCCAGATATCTTCAATGCTTTCATAAATCTCTCCCTCATCCTCAATTTCTTTAAGATTTTCAATGACTTCTGAAGGCAACCCTGTGCGCATGGCGTAATCAATCAATTCGTCTTTGGTTGCTGGCCAGGGTGCATCTTCTAATTTTGATGCTAACTCTAAAGTCCAATACATATTTCCTGGTTTAAAATTTTTTGCAAAAATATAATAATTGATATTAAAAAGTCAAGAATTATTTTGTTATCCTTAATTATTTTTATTTATTAACAAATTATTCCGGCTTGATATTCGTCTAAAACTCCAATATTTCTAGCATAACGATAGTGTTGTTTGAAATATTGAGTGCGGATGAAATTATTTTTGATTTTCGCGAAAAATTTCTTTTATGCCAAGTTCGACAGCAAGAAAACGGGCCAGTACAAATAAATAATCGGATAAGCGATTAACATAAGTTAGTGTCAGCCGCTGTTTTTTTTCCGACAAGTCGAGTCTGACGATGGCACGTTCCGCTCTGCGGCAAACACAGCGGGTAATATGGCAGTATGAAACTATTGGGTGCCCGCCCGGAAGGATAAAATGCTTTTGTGGAGGAATTTTTTCGCACATACGGTCAATTTCCCGTTCGAGCGCTATCAGGTCTTCTTTGTTGAGGGAAGGGAGTTTGCTTAAAACTGTGTCGTTGCCGGCTGCAAGAATAGATCCGGCTGTAAAAATATTTTCCTGAATAGTAAGTAAAAAATTTTTTACCGGGGCATCAATAGCAAAATCGCGTACCAGTCCGATGTGAGAATTTAATTCGTCCAGGGTGCCGTAGGCTTCAAGTCTGGGATCTGTCTTATCCACGCGTTCTCCGCCCAAAAGCGAGGTTTGCCCGGCATCACCTTTTTTTGTATATATTTTAGTATGTGTTGCTTTCATTCCTCTTCTTCTGTAATGTTTTCCCTGTCATAAAAATCCATTTTTCTGAAATTTTCATTGGACAGGTCGGTGTCAACAAGCCCGTCTTTTAGTCGGATGATTCGGTGTGCATGGCGGGCAATATCTTCTTCATGGGTAACAAGGATAATGGTGTTCCCCTGCTCATGGATATCTTCAAAAAGTCCCATAATTTCAATAGAGGTTTTTGAATCCAGGTTGCCTGTAGGCTCATCGGCGAGTATGATGGAGGGTTTGTTTATCAAGGCGCGGGCAATAGCCACGCGTTGGCGTTGTCCGCCCGAAAGCTCGTTGGGCTTATGTGTCATGCGGTCGGCAAGTTGTACCTGTTCCAACACCTGCATGGCGCGTTCTGTTCTTTGATTTTTGCTGTAGCCGGCATATACCAGGGGCAACGTAACATTATCCAGGGCGGTGGAGCGGGGAAGCAAATTGAAGGTCTGAAACACGAACCCGATTTCTTTATTGCGAATTTCGGCCAACTCATTGTCGTCCATTTTACTTACATCTTTGCCGTTCAGTACATATTTGCCGGCTGAAGCGGTGTCCAGGCACCCGAGTATGTTCATCAGGGTTGATTTACCGGAACCAGATGGTCCCATCAGGGCAACATATTCGTTTTTGTAAATTGTCAGTGAAATATCCTGAAGCGCTTTTACAATATGGGTACCCACCTTATAATGTCTCGAAATATTTGTCAGCCTGATGATTTCCTGTGCCATATAAAGAGTAATATTAAACAAAGGTAGTTTAATACTTCAAAACATAATGTTGTTTACTGATTTTTTTATTAAAGAAAACTATTCCCAGATGGTACAGATCCATGCTGGTTGTGACATCAGGATGGGCACATATCCTGTTCCAGGCCTGGTACATGCCCGGCGACCAGTGGATGTCATCAAAAACAAATACCGACTGGCTGTTGGTATATTTCAGGCATTCCTCAAAATATTTCAACGTGGCTTCTTTGGTGTGATTCCCATCAAAAAAAACCAAACCCGTAATTTGAAGTTTGTTTAAAATTGCGGGTAGTACCTCATCAAAATCTCCAACAACAAGATTGATGTTTAATGAAAGTTTCTCAAAATTTTTCTTTGCTAAAGAGGCCGTTTGCGGACAACCTTCAATGGTGGTCAGCCGTATGTTCTTATTGGCCATTGCCATTGACATGGCGCTTACCCCCAATGAGGTGCCTAACTCAAGGATGGTGGAGGGTTTCAGGTATTGGACCATTCGGAATAGCAGAAAAGCATCTTTTTTTGAGCTGGAGTATTTACGCATGATATCCCGGATTTTTCTTTGTGATGGCTTGGAAAAAATTCCTGTGCCCAGATCGTTTACAAAAATCTTTTCCGGTGAATGCAGGTATGTTTTCCTGATTTGCTCTACAGCCACCAGTGCTTTGGGGATTTTTTGTTTTGAACGTACCACCTCAGTATAAAAGGCATACGCAAAAGGCGAATGTACGTTAAATGCTGTTCCTGCTTTATGTTTGTAATGAAGAAAATCTTTGAGACGGAAAAGAGTATTCATAACATGATTTATGGCAGTAAAAGTAATTTTTTTTTAAAAAAAGCAGTTATATTATGCCAAATTACTAATTTCGTCGATTTAAATTATAATTGTAAATTTTAAGAATATGCTGAAAAACTTTAAGTTACTCAATAACATCCTTGGCTGGATAGTGTTTGTTGTTGCCTCTGGCGTTTATTTGCTCACCATTGAACCAACAGCCAGTTGGTGGGATTGCGGAGAATATATTTCAACTGCTTTTAAACTTGAAGTAGGTCATCCACCGGGAGCACCCTTATTTCAATTGATGGGTAGATTCTTTTCATTATTTGCTGGTGGCGATGTGACTAAGGTGGCCATGATGGTTAACAGCATGTCGGCTATTCTTAGTGGTTTTGCTATCTTGTTTCTGTTTTGGTCTATCACTGCTATTGCAAAAAAGTTATTTGTAAAAAGCAGCAGTTACGACCTGACAGCACCACAGACACTCATCGTGCTGGGAGCAGGCCTGGTTGGCGCTATGGCCTATACGTTTACGGATTCTTTCTGGTTCTCTGCTGTGGAAGGTGAGGTTTATGCTACCTCAGCATTTTTTACCGCCGTTGTTTTTTGGGCAATTTTAAAATGGGAAGTGGTGGCCGACGAAAAATATGCAAACCGCTGGATAGTGTTTATTGCATTTATGATGGGTTTGTCCATTGGTGTTCACTTGCTTAACCTGCTTTGTATCCCCGCCATGACTATGCTTTATTATTTCAGAAAAGGCAAACAATCTACCAAGAATTTTATTCTGGTGCTTATCCTATCTGTTATCATCCTTGGATTGGTGCAATCAGGCATTATTCCCTGGACGGTAAAACTGGCCGGATATTTCGAATTATTTTTCGTGAATACCGTTCATATGCCTTTTAATTCGGGTACTATCATCTATTTTGCACTGCTTATCGGCCTCATTATTTTTGGACTGATATTTTCAAAAAAACGCGGTAAGACGATTTTAAATACCGTTATTTTATGTTTTACTTTTATTATTATCGGGTATTCTTCATTTGTAATGCTGGTGGTACGTGCCAATGCCAACACCCCTATCAATGAAAATGCTCCCAAGGACGCTCTTACCCTGCTGACATATCTGAACCGTGATCAATATGGCGACTGGCCGGTATTATACGGACAGTATTTCAATGCCAGGGTTATAGATTCCAAGGAAGGGGCTTATAACTATATAAAAGGCGACGATAAATATATTCCCACGACACGGAAAGTTTCTTATGAATATGATCCTCAGGGATGTGGCCTTTTTCCCCGTATGTGGAGCGAGCAGGAAAAACATATACGTGCTTACAAGGCATGGACAGGAACCAAAGGCAAATCAAAACCAACTTTTGGAGAAAACCTGGCGTTTTTCTTTAAAAATCAGATAGGCAACCAGTACCTGCGCTATTTTATGTGGAATTTCGTGGGAAGACAAAACGACATTCAAGGGTTTGGTATTGATGAATCCGGAAACAAAGATGTGGCGAACGGTAACTGGATAAGCGGAATAAAGTTTCTGGATGCGGCACGGCTTGGTAATCAAGATAAACTTACCGACAAAATGCTTACCAACAAAGGCAGGAACACATACTATTTTCTGCCACTACTGCTGGGACTGGCGGGCCTTATATTCCATTTCTGGAAAAATAAGAAAGATGCCTTTGTGGTTACCTTGCTCTTTTTGCTTACAGGATTGGCCATTATTGTTTATCTGAACCCCACGCCCTATCAGCCGCGCGAACGTGATTATGCTTATGCCGGGTCGTTTTACGCCTTTGCAATATGGATAGGTATTGGTGTGGTAGCAATATATCATGCCCTGTCAAAAAAAATTCCCCAGATGGCCAGCGTGATAATTGCTGTCGTGGCATGTTTCCTGTTGGTTCCGACTATTATGGCCAAAGAAAACTGGGATGATCACGACCGCTCGGATAAATATGCCTGCCGCGATTATGCGAAAAACTACCTTGCTTCCTGTGCGCCGAATGCTATCCTGATTACCAATGGTGATAACGATACTTTCCCCTTGTGGTATGTTCAGGAAGTGGAAGGCTTCCGCACCGATGTAAGGGTAGTGAATTTTACCCTGGCTTCCGGCGACTGGTATATCCATCAGTTGTTCAACAAAATTTATGAATCGGCTCCTTTGCCATTCACCATACCTTCGCAGAAATATACCGCTGGTACCAATGATTTTGTACCGTTTTACGAGAAAGATGCCAACAATGTCTGGGATTTGAAAAAACTGATTAATTTTATCAACAGCGATAAGGAAGACAGCAAAGTTCAATTGCAGGATAAACGTAGGGTTGCTTATTTGCCCACCAAAAATTTATCACTCCGCGTGGATTCTGTCAAAGTTTGCAACAATGGAACGGTGCCGCGATATCTTGCCGACAGGGTCGTAAAGGCAATTACCTGGAAGGTTAAGAAAAATACCTTATATAAAAACGACCTAATGTTGCTTGACCTTATAGCCACCAATAACTGGGAACGTCCCATCTATTTTGCCAGTCCTTCAAGTGTCGATGATTTTATTGATATCAATGATTATTGTTTCCTTGAGGGCTGTGTTTATCGGTTTTTGCCTGTCAAAGGCGATACCCGCCGGGGTGGTGTGCTTACCAATGAAACCTATGACTGTCTAATGAATAAGTTTGTTTATGGCAATATAAACGATCCAACGATCTATGTTGACAAAGAAAGTTATGGCATGTCATTGTATTTAAGGAATAATTTTGCCCGCGTAGCCCAGGGATTGTTGGCTGAAGGGCAAAAGGGAAAAGCCATCAAAGCGCTTAACAAAGGGGCAGAGTTGCTTCCCGACTATGCGGTACCCTACGATCTATATATGATTGGGTATGCAGAACTTTATTACAGCGCTGGCGACAGTGCCAAAGGAAAAGAGATTTTCAGAATCGTTGGGGATATCTATGATCAGAACCTGACCTATTACGAAAGTGTCAACCCGGATGCCTTTAAAAAGAATGTAATGTTTACCCTGAACGGGGTTGATCAGGCAATAGGGTTCTTTGGACAAGATACCCAGCAGGGACTTCAGGTTCTGCAAGCCCTGATGTCCTATTCTGAAAAATACGGACAGAAAGCTGAAAGCGACAGATACCGGCAAATGCTAATGAAATATATTCCACAACAGGCCGGACAATAAAGCGAAATAAAAGTCATCCACAAATCACTGGATGACTTTTTTTTCTTAAAAGTAAAATGTTATGCACGTTAAAAAACTTTTCACTGCCTTGCTAATCATAGTTTCGTTCATGCCCTTATACGGCCAGAAGAATGGCTGTCGGGAAGGAGACTGTAAAAATGGCTATGGAACTTTTATATACCCTAACGGCAATAGCTATGAAGGCGAATTTGAAAATTATATGCTCAATGGCACTGGTACTTATAATTTTGTCAGCGGTACCTGGGCCGGAAGTAAATATACCGGTGAATGGAAAAATAACAAGATGAATGGTTATGGCGTTTTTCATTATGCTAATGGCGATATTTTTGAAGGACAGTTTGAGAATAATAAAATCTCCGGCAGCGGAACTTTCGTTTATAAAAATGGTGATAAATACAGCGGCGAATGGGTTGATAATAAATGTAACGGCAAGGGCACTTTTAATTATGCCGAAGGAGAGTATAAGGGCTGTGTGTATTCCGGCGACTGGAAAAACAGCAAGATGGAAGGGCAGGGGGTATTTACCTGCTCCAACGGAAAAAAATATACGGGACAGTTAAAAAACAATATGAAGGATGGCTTTGGCACCCTTGTTTTTCCTGATGGGTCGGTTTATGAGGGTGTGTTCAGAAAAAACAAGTTCAATGGCGAAGGTTGTTATACTTATGTTTCAGGGAAAAAAGTTTGTGGCACCTGGAAAAATAATGAGCTGCAGAAATAAAAAAAGCCGCCCACAGGGGCAGCTTTTTAATGATTTATTGTTGGGTTATTTTCTCATTTTTGAAGTTTCCGATATACCTGTACTTTCCGAAACAAATTCTAAAGCAGGCCTTCCAACCCACATTCCCGTACTAACCCCACATTTCAGATAATAGGTTCTCCCCGGCTCCAGATTCATGGATGCGGAAACTTTGGGGGGTTCTGTCATGGCATTGAAGGTAACCAAACCAGGTTCTACCTTTGTGGAAAAATAAGTGTTGTTGGCAACCTTGGTTATGTATTTGGTATCCGCATAAACATCATACACTACAGCAAATCCGGAAGGTGAATTTTTACGGTAAATGATAACAGTGGCTGGTTCCTGGCTGGCAGGAGTTGAGCTTACTTCATTATTTCCTGCCTGATTGACGGCAGCATCGGTAGTAAAAACTTCTTTGGTACCATTGGCGTATTTAATCATGAAAACTTCTGTTCTCGCGATGGTATACATGGGGCCATCCTGATTGTCAAATTTTTTGTATTTAATTTCTGTTGTGCCAATTTCTTCCACCTTAGCGCTTATCTCATCGCCATTTTTTTTGATGATAAAATCCTGGGCATGGAGTGCGTTGATAAAAACAACACTGAAGAGAATCAAAATAAATTTTTTCATAAACTTTCTTTTTTTATTTTTATTGCTCCGTTACAGGTGGTTGCAAATGCCTTAGTAATAAGAAAAAGCTGTACAAAATTACGACTTATTTTTCATTTTTTCAATATGCATAAACTGCATTTTGCTTTTTTGATTTTAAAAGTAACGGCTTTTTATCAAAAATTAAACCAATTTTTCAGTACTGAAAATTTGCGGAAAAAAGTATTTTGAATCAGGTGTACAAGCATGGAGCTCATAATCTGATCATAAAAAATTATCCTTTATTATTGTTTATGGATTTCCAATGTCAGCGTATGAAGATCTGCTTAAATGTTTGATAAAATTAAAACGGATAATCGTGTTGAATTTTTTGCCTTAATAATATGTTTGACAAAAGGGAAGCCTTATCTAACCAATGTTACAAAACCCTTAAGGTCATGTCGTAACCC
>Ga0116171_10001389_pt1 | contig 24088 bp, 15 predicted proteins | sample AD_JPNHW2_MetaG_FD_89798 | JGI IMG/M metagenome (GOLD analysis project Ga0116171, IMG submission 89798) | Active sludge microbial communities of municipal wastewater-treating anaerobic digesters from Japan - AD_JPNHW2_MetaG | ecosystem: Engineered > Bioreactor > Anaerobic > Digestate | place...
GCTTGAGATAGTTCCAGAAGGAAAAAAGGCTATACGCTATACCAATGTCAGAAAAGACCAGGTGGAGGATATCTTGCTTAAACATATCAAACCCGGATCTTTTGCAGGAAAATTCAAGTATAAGGTAAACGATTTTGCCGACACATTTCTATATGACGGGAAGGTAAACAGTCCTGTTAATATACCGGGTGAGGTGCGTGAACAGGTATTTGACAATTTTCTGAGCCGCCAGCTCCATCTGGCGACTCTTCACTGCGGAATTCTCTCACCGGATTCATTGGATGAGTATATGCTGCTCGGCGGTTTTGAAGCATTGAGAAAATCTGTTTTTCTTAAAGACCCTGGTTCGATAATCGATGAACTGGTTAAAAGCGGATTAAGAGGGCGCGGAGGTGCAGGCTTTCCGACCGGAAAAAAATGGCAGATATTTTCGAAATCCACAGGTCTGGCAAAATATGTTGTTTGTAATGGTGACGAGGGTGACCCGGGAGCCTTTATGGACAGGATGCTTATGGAATCATATCCCTTCAGGATTATTGAAGGGATGCTCATTGCAGGTTTTGCAACCGGCGCCACCCATGGAATATTCTATATAAGAGCAGAGTATCCACTGGCAGTTTCAAGAATACAGCATGCTCTAACAGTTTGCAGGGAAAGAGGAATGGTCGGGAAGAACATAATGAACTCTTCTTTCTCTTTTGAGATCAGGGTTTTCCAGGGAGCCGGCGCTTTTGTCTGTGGTGAAGAGACCGCTCTGATAGCCTCGCTGGAGGGTAGACGCGGAACTCCTGGTTTGCGTCCTCCCTACCCTGCCGTCAAAGGATTTATGGGAGCCCCGACACTGGTTAACAATGTTGAAACCTTAGCCCTTGTTCCGTGGATAATAAATAACGGAGCTGAAGCCTTTAGTGCTGTCGGAACAGAAAAGAGCAAGGGGACAAAGGTATTTGCACTGGCAGGTAAGATAGCCAGGGGTGGACTGATAGAAGTTCCCATGGGAATTACCATTGAAGAGATCATAGAGAAGATCGGACATGGTGTTGCCGGCGGCAGAAGCTTCAAGGCCGTACAGATAGGCGGACCATCGGGAGGCTGTATACCAGCAACGCTGGCTTCGACTCCTGTCGATTATGAAGAACTCACACGTTTGGGCGCCATGATGGGATCAGGCGGGATGGTGGTGCTTGATGATACAGATTGCATGGTTGATGTAACAAAATATTTTCTCACCTTCACACATAACCAGTCATGCGGCAAGTGTACGTTCTGCCGTGTGGGAACACGACAAATGCTCGATATAGTTACAAGGCTCAGCGAGGGTAAGGCAGGAACGGAAGAGATTAACGAACTCGGGAAACTTTGTACGGAGGTAAAAAACGGGAGCCTCTGCGGCCTCGGGAAAACAGCTCCTAATCCCGTGATCACCGGATTAAGATATTTCAGAGAAGAGTTTGAAGCACATGCGCACGGTATTTGTCCTGCAAAAAAATGCAGGGATCTTATCCGTTATGAAATTAATGATTCCTGTACCGGCTGCACAAAATGCTACCAGGAATGCCCTGTCGGCGCTATCGGATTTAAGCCATATGAAAAACATAGCATCGATCAGGAGCTTTGTACAAAGTGTGACAACTGCAGAATTGTCTGCCCCGACGATGCAGTGCAGATAGTAAACATTAAGGATGCGGTTAAGAATTGATAATATTGAAGTAGAAGCGGTTGAGGGTGAAACGATCCTCGATGCAGCTGCCAGAGCCGGGAAAAGGATACCAACTCTCTGTCATATGAAAGGAGTTGCCCATTACTCATCATGTATGGTGTGTATGGTTCGTGATAAAAAAAACGGTCAGTTTATTCCCTCCTGTTCAGCCCTGGCCAGCGAAGGTATGGATATCGACGCTTCCGGTGACGACGTGTCGATCCTGAGGAAGAAAGCTGTTGAGCTTCTTCTTTCAGAACACAGGGCTGAATGTGAAGCTCCCTGTCGAATCGTTTGTCCTGCAGGGTATAATATTCCGGCAATGAACAGGCTGCTTGCCGCAGGAAAGATCCTGGAAGCCATCGAATTATCGGTATCAGAACATAATACTTCAGAAATCAGATGCCTGACCTGTCCAGGCTATTGCGAGAACGCATGCAGAAGAAAAAAGGTGGATACACCGGTGTCGATACGAAACCTGAAGATTTTTGTTTCAAAGAATATAACAGAAGAAAATAATAAGACTGAAGGTTCAGATAACATTGTTAGCAATGAAGTGAGAAAAAGGTTCTCCTCGCGGATTGGCAGGCTTGACGAATCAGAGCTGACAGAATGGCTTAAGGAAGCGGTTCCGGGAATTGCCAGGTACCGGGAGATAAAAGATATCGGAGCTGCCACTTCTGAAGCAAAAAGTTGCATGCATTGTGATTGCCGTGCAGCCGACAATTGCCGCCTGAGGGACCTGGCACAGGAGTTCAGGATAAAAGATTCAGGAAGTAAAGTTGTAAATTCCCCGATCAGGAAGAAGGTCAACAGAAAAAGCGGCCTGATTTTTGAAAATGCTAAATGTATAAAATGTGGTCTTTGTGTCAGAGTATGTGAAGATTCTGTAAGTGAGCCTGCCCTTTGTTTTATAAACAGGGGTTTTGTTTCAATAATTTCTGAACCGCTGACAGAGGAATTTGACACTATCCTCAAAACACAAACCGAAAAGTGTATCAGTATTTGTCCAACCGGTGCGTTGGAGAAATTAAATGATTAATATGAACAGGTTTGTAACCGGATTATTATTGATTTTAGCCTCCAGCAGCGCTATGTTGAATGGACAGTCTGCAGAGTGGAACCTCTTCAGGGGGAGCAGTGATCTTTCCGGGAGCACCATGAGCGAACTCCCTTCCAACCCTGTTTTGTTATGGAGCTATTCTGCCGGAGCAAGGACCAAATCTTCACCTGTGGTAAGCGGGACAGCTGTTTTTTTCGGAGATGAGAAAGGTGTTCTTCATTCCGTGGGTACCGACGGGAAACTGAGATGGAAATTAACCCTTGGAAGTGCGATAGATGCACCTCCTCTGGTCCATGATAATCTTGTCATTGTAGGCACTGCTGAAGGCATCCTGTATGCTGTTAATAAATTAACAGGAAAAACAATATGGTCTTATTCTTCTGATAATCAGATTGTAGGTTCGGCAAATATATGGATGGCTGGCAAAAATACAGGTATCGTTTTCGGGAGTTATGATTATTACCTTCATTGTGTCGACCCTCTTTCAGGAAAACTGTTATGGAAACTCGAAACAGAGAATTATGTAAACGGTACGGCTGCAATAGCCAATAATAAAATTGTGTTCGGAGGTTGCGATGGAATTATCCGTGTTACAGATCCTATAACCGGCGTGCAGCGTGACACCATAAATATCGGAGTTTACCTGGCCGGATCCCCTGCCCTTTCGGGTCAGAAAGTCTTTCTTGGCGATTATAACGGAAATTTTTATTGTGTCGATCTCGTACGGAGAAAGATCGACTGGAAGATACTACCGGGAGAAGGTGCAGCAGCCATCCTTGGAATTCCTTCGATAAAAAATAATTATGTTGTAATTGGTAACGAGGACAAGCACCTCTATTGCTATGATAAGGCCTCTGGCAATCTTCTCTGGAAATTCAGGACGAACGGCAGGATAACAGGATCGGCTGTAATTTCGCCATCGAGGGTATTGCTGGGAAGTATGGATGGAATTATTTATTTGCTCAACTTATCAGACGGAAAGAAACTCTGGAATTTCACTGCCGGCGCACCGTTAAGCTCTTCGCCTGCGGTGAGCGGAGGGAGATTTTATTTTCTTGCTGAAGATGGCAGATTATTAGCTTTCGGAACAAAATGAACATAGTTTACCTTATTACCGGATCGGGAGGTTCGTTCTATTGCGCGAATTGTTACCGCGACATGCTCTATGTGAGGGCTATACGAAAAGTTCCGGGTGTTAAAGCCCGGCCTGTTCCTCTGTACCTGCCTCCCGACAAGACGAATGTCAGTGAAGGATTTGAGACAGAAGTTTTCTTCGGAGCAATTTCGATGTTCCTGCGCGAGAAAGTGGGATTTCTAAGGAATATGCCCCCTTTCATGGATAAGATCGTTGATTCTGTTCCTCTCCTCAAGATTGCTGCAAAGCAGGCTGGTGCAACCAGAACGGAAGGTTATGAGGAGCTTACACTCAATATGATAGAGGGCGATAACGCTTTCAGAAGCCATGAGGTGGAGAGGCTCGTAAAATTTCTTACGCGCGATGGCAAACCTGATGTTATCCATCTCTCCAATGCGCTGATACTCGGTCTTGCCCGTCAGCTTAAGAAAAGAATGAACGTAAAAGTTGTCTGTTCACTGCTTAATGAAGACGACTGGATCGACGATATGGCTGAGCCTTACCGAAGCAAAGCCTGGGAGATGATAGCAAGGGAAGCCGTTTATGTTGACAAGTTCATTACTCCAAGTCGTTATGGCAGAGATCTGTTCATCAAAAAGACAGGCCTGAAAGGCGACAATATTTATGTAATTCCCCTGGGATTTGACCCTGAAAACACAGAGATCACCAGGCAAGAAGGTCATTCACCCTCACTCGGGTATTTCTGCAGGGCAAACTCACATAATGGATTTGATAAGCTTGTAGATGCATTCATTGAAATAAGAAAGAGAAAGCTGGTGCCGGAACTTACCCTCCATGTTTGTGGTGGTTATACCGGCGACGACAAACCTTTTATCACACAGCAGATCAGGAAGATCAGGGAGAACGGATTGCAGAAAGATGTGAAAATATACCCTGAATTCATGGGTGATAAAAAGAGAGAGTTCTTCAGCAATGTTGATGTGATAAGTGTTCCGGTAAGGAAATACGATGGTTATGGACTCTATCTTCTCGAAGCAAACGGAGCAGGAATACCCGTTGTTCAGCCGGCTACCGGGGCATTTCCTGAGATAATCGAAATAACTCACGGCGGTCTGATCTATTCGCCTGACACAAATGAAGCACTTGTTGATAGTCTGGTAAAGTTACTGAATGACATGCATCTTCAGAAAGAACTTGGAGAAACCGGCAGAAAAAATGTACTCAGTGAGCTTTCATTGGGTAAGATGGCTCTCGCACTGTCGGAGATATATAATAACCTTTAACAAGTCAGTTAACTGATATGCTTAGATTGGAAAATGTGTCAAGATCGTTTGTCCAGAGAGGTGTCGTGCTGGAGGGCCTTTCGCTGAATGCGGCAGAAGGAGAATCAATATCTGTTATGGGCCCATCAGGATCGGGAAAGACAACCCTTCTGAATATTATCGGATTGCTCGACAGACCTGACTCAGGTGAAGTCTTCTTTAAGGATAGGCCATTGCACAGTTTGTCGCCTGATGAATCTGCCTTATACAGAAACAGAAATATCGGGTTCATCTTCCAGGAACATCTTCTCCTGCCCCATCTTACTGTGATGGAGAATATAATGCTTCCGTTGTTTGCCCGCAGATTATCTGCTGAAGAATACAAAGCAGGTTATGATAATGCTGTGACGCTCGTTGAGAAAGCCGGCATCACAGGTTTGTCAGGAAAATATCCTTTCCAGATTTCAGGAGGGGAAGCACAACGGGTAACACTGGTGCGTTCGCTGGTAAATAAGCCCGATATGCTGCTGGCTGATGAGCCGACAGGATCACTTGACAGCCGGAATGCTGAGATATTGGGAAAATTGTTCAATGAAATAAACAGGGATCTTGGTATAATGCTTCTTGTTGTAACTCATTCCCAATCACTCGCCGAAAGAATGTCAACTCATTACAAGCTTGAGAATGGCAGGCTGATCAGATATTAATTCTCCTTCTAATGCACGGATTCTTTTTCAAAAATATCTTCCGTTCACTTTACTATCACAGGCGGGATTCTGTTTACCAGGTCATTATCTCCATAATCCTGACTGCAATTATCACAGGATCGCTTCTTACGGGTGAATCTGTCCGGAAGAGCCTGAAAGCAGCTTCGGGACAGAAACTCGGAAATACTGATATTGTAATCAGTTCAGGACTAAGGTATTTCGACAAATCGTTAGCCTCACGGTTTGAAGAAAAGACCGGAATGAGAACAGTTTCGATACTTGAAACCGGGGGATATTGCCAGAATTTTGCTCACGGTTCTGCAGCACTGGACATTAATATAATAGCCGCTGACAAGGAATTCTTCCTCTTCAGTTCAAATGATACTTTCGAAATCAGGAAAGGTACTGCAGCTGTAAACCGCAAGCTTGCAGATTTTCTGAAAATAAATCCTGGTGATGAGATAATTGTAAATATGCAATCTGTTGATCCGGTACCGGCCAGTGCTCCCTTCTCTCCTGCCGGTAATGATTATAATTCGAGGGTTTTAAAAGTAAGCAGGATACTTGAGCCGGAATCTGCCGGTAACTTTTCACTGGGCATCAGCCAGGTGATCCCGATGAATGTTTTTATTTCCACAGAGGAGATTTCTTCAGATGAAAATGAATTTAAACCAAACAGGCTGCTGATAAGCAACCCGGGAAGTTTAACCCTTCAATCGATCAATAAATCCCTGGCTGAGGTACTCAAACTTGAGGATATGGGACTATTTCTGAGGAGGTCGCCTGTGTCGGATGAAGCAGAACTTATATCGGAACGAATATTTATCGACAGTGCCCTGGCAGAGGCTGTGACAACAAAATTTCCTTCATCAAAACGTGTTATAACTTACCTTGTAAATGAAATTACGAAGGGAAATAAGTCGACACCATATTCTTTTGCTGCAGGAATTGATTCGGAGGAGACCGCTGATTTAATAGATGATGAAATATTAATCAGCAGCTGGCTGGCCGATGATATAGATGCGTCAGCCGGTGATAGTGTTACACTTTCGTGGTATGTTCAGGGATTCAGGGGCCGTCTTGAAGAAAGAACCATGATGTTCCTAATCTCAGAAGTCCTGAATGAGAAAAGCATGCTTCTGGATCCTTCGCTGATGCCCGATTTCCCGGGGATTTCGGGCCGGACGACGTGCACAAGCTGGGATGCGGGTATCCCCTTGCTACTCGACAGGATCAGGGAAAAGGATGAAGAGTACTGGAACAGCTTCAGGGGAACTCCAAAACTGTTTATGTCTTTTGGTGCTGGTGAGAAGCTCTGGTCAAACAGGTTCGGAACAGTAACAGCCATTAGGTTCCCGTCTGAAATAAGTGAACAGGATATTGCAAGGAGTCTGGCAGGGAATATTGAACCCGGGAAATCAGGATTTTCAGTGACAGATATAAGAAGCAGATCATTGGCAGCAGCGGATAGCGGAACTGATTTCAGTTCCCTCTTTATAGGGCTCACATTTTTTGTTATTGTTGCATGTATAATCCTGTTATCTCTATCTCTGACTTCATATTTCGACCTGAGGAAGAGCCAGGTAAAAACGATGGTGTCAATCGGTTATAAATGGAAAAGCATCAGGGACATGCTCCTTACAGAAGCATTTATCCTCACATCCACCGGTGCTATAATGGGTGTTCTCCTAGGATATATTATTAATATACTGTTAATTACAGCACTTAATACAGTATGGACCGGAGCAGTTCAGACAGATACTCTGATTCCTGCATTCAGTCCTACCCCGGCCTTATATGGTTTCCTGATATCTTTAGTAATCACCTTCCTTCTGATTTTTTTCAGGGCAAAAAAATATATTGACTCCCTGCACAATCGGAAAAGAGAATTTACGGTTTTCCCTTCGCAACGGGAAAATTGGGTTATACTGGATATTTCGCTTGTGGCGCTAATGACATCCCTCGCTGCAGCGTCGAACCTGCAGAGTCATTCAACACCGCTCTATTTCGTATCGGGGATATTGGTTTTTGTAGTAATGACACTTCTGCTAAGGACATATTATTTAAAGAACAAGAGGAAATCATCAGGTACAGGACCGTCAGGTAAAAGGGAGCTTGCCAGAAACTATTTCCATTTCAACCAGTGGCAGGCAATAACACCGGTGATAATTGTTGCTGCAGGAATTATTGCAGTAATAATAACAGCAGCAAACAGGAAGGTTGTTACCGATAAAAGTTATCTCAATGCGGGAGGCACCGGTGGATATCAGATTTATGCCGAATCTGCTATTCCTCTCCTGGCGGATCTGACAAACGATTCTGGACGACGTGAATATGGTCTCGATGAAGATGAGCTCTCTGACCTTGAAGTTGTTCAGGCTTCGCGCCTCGATGGAGATGATGCCAGCTGCCTTAATCTTAATCATATTACAGCGCCTCCTGTCTTAGGCATTGATCCATCCGGTTTCATCAGTAGAGGATCATTTTCGTTTGCGACATCTATGAAAAAGTTTGCCGGAGTGAATCCCTGGAATATTATTGGCAGGCAGGCTGGAGAACGATGCATATACGCCATTGCTGATCAGACTGTTCTGGACTGGGGACTTAAGCTGAAAACTGGCGACACCCTTGTAATTAATGCTGAAGACGGGCAGGCGTTGAATATCATAATGTGTGCCGGCCTCAAATCTTCATTTTTCCAGGGAAATCTTATCATCCATGAGAATGATATGGCCCGCTATTTCCCTTCCGTAGCAGGAAGTTCGCTCTTCCTTTTTGACGGTAAAGAGGAGCTTTTGTCAACATATCTGGAAGTGCTGGGACAGCGTTTCTATAACATTGGCTTTCTGGCTATGGATGCAGGTCAGAAGCTTGCCTCCTTCCTTGAAGTTACAAATACCTATCTGAGTGTGTTTTCAATAATGGGGATCTTCGGTCTTATACTTGGTGTCACAGGCTTCGGCTTTATTCTCCTGAGGATCTTTAATATACGCAGGCGGGAATTTGCATTAATGTCGGCGACGGGTTATTCATTACGAGACATACGCAGGTATATTCTTAATGATCAGGTACTGATCCTCACCTGGGGCATTCTGACCGGTGTATCGTCGGGATTGGTCGCAACAATTCCTTCATTCAGAGGAGGGAATGAGATACCTTGGCTGACAATCACACTCATGGTATTATTGCTTATTGCTACAGGAGTTATTACACTGGCAGTTTCCCTGAGGGGAGTCAGGAATGAAGTTCTTATAAGTCAGTTAAGGAACGAGTGATCAGAAACTAAGGTTATAAGAAATATTGATTATGTGCTCATCAGACAGCTTAGGCAGGTAGTCGCGCTGAAATATATATGCTGCCTCAATTGAATGTTTCTTCGATATACTGTATTCGATACCAGACGAAAACCTGTTCTTCCCGATAAATTTCTCAGGCTCCTTATTCAGAGGAACAAATGATTCGGCATATAAAAAAGGATTTGCCGGGAATGAAGGTGTCCTGTAGGTAGCTTTAATCCTGAACCTGGCTGTATAATCAGGATAATTATCTTCAGGATCCTCGATGTAAGTCCGGAATCTTGTCTGAAACCTTATTCTTCCCTGGAGTGTCAGCCGGCTTATCTTTGCTTTTGCGACCAGGCCAGTGAAAATTTTATGCTGGAGATGATATTCTGTATCCTTTTCATAAGCATCTGTCAGCCTGTATGATGCCTGTGCAGAAAGAAACGTGGTGATCTTATATTCTATACCCGCTTCCAGGAAATACTGCTCAATCTTCCCGGCGTCCTTGAAAGTACGAAGCTCGGCTGAGAAATCGGCATTAAGTTTTTCTGAGATATTTTCTTTGATATTCAGGGAATACCATATTCCAAAGTCTTTCTTCTGTGAAAAAGCTGAAAATGGCAGCAGGAATATGACAAATCCGGGAAGGAGCTTTTTAATCATCGTCGCCATCGTCGCCTTTGACCGATTCAACAAGGTCTGTCTGGTTAATTTCCCTGCCGGATTCTTCATAATATACCTTCAGAACGCATGAATTTTTCAGAAAATCGATCTTGCCAATCTCTATTCTGTTGATCTTGGTAACTCCGGTCCTCTGACGCAGATCTTCCAACAGACCCTGGTAGTTTTCGGGTTTTATCATGTCTATTTTTTCATAGACTATCAGCTTTGATGATTCATGTTTCAGCAGCCATACCTTTTCAAGTCCATAGGTTGCCAGGATAACTGCAGCGTTAGTGAAAAAGATCTCAACAAGGCTTGTATCTGTACCGGCAAGTGCGTTAATGACTGATATCCAGATTATAAGGAACAGGTATGTCATTTCCCTGATCGGCATCTGGCTGGTGCGGTATCTTATAATCCCGAATATTGCAAAAAGTCCCAGGGCAAAGCCTATCTGAAGCGTGACACTCTCAAGGAGGTAGCATAAGAAGAATACGATACTGGAGATCAGAAAATATGTGAACAGATAATCTTTCCGCCGTGTTGTTGAATAATAGAGCCATCGGATCAGGATCATTATCACTGCAAAGTTCAGGGCGAACCTGCACAGCAGTTCTATGAAGCTTGAGAGATCGAATATTTCTATACTCTTCCACACGATCTTATCGGGAGGAAACGCGTAAAGCAAATTCATTCAGGATAGTTTATTAGTTAGGATCGCAAGATCAATAATTTTCGGGGAGAAGGCCATATTCTTTCCATTCCTCGAGGGGAAGTGTCAGATCGTTAATAAGTCCGCTCTTGATATCGAACATCCAGCCATGTACCCATACTTTTCTCCCTTTGCGGAATGCACGCTGAATGATCGGTGTACGGAGAAGGTTTTTTATTTGTACAATAACATTCATTTCCGAAAGCTGGTCGCACATCTCCGAAAAATCTCCGATTGCTTCAAGTTCTTTTTTATGGAAGTGGTAGATATCTGTGATCTGACTTATCCAGTTTTCGACAATATCTTCCTCAGGCAGTCCTTCCACCGCAGCCTTTACACCTCCGCATTTATGGTGGCCAAGCACTATAATATGCTCTATATTAAGCAATTCAACGGCATATTCAATTATCGACAGAAGGTTTATATCTGTCAGGTTAACCTGGTTTGCAATATTCCTGTGTACAAAAAGTTCTCCCGGTTCAGAACCTGTAATTACATCAAGTGGGATCCTGCTGTCGGAACAACCGATAAATAGAAACTTGGGTTTCTGGGGACTTGAGAGCTCGCTGAAATAATGTGGATCTGTCTTTAACTTATCGGCAGCCCATAATATATTGTTTTTCAGCAGATCGATATAGTCGTTATGCTGGATCATAATTACAATATCAGTATTTGTTCAGGCCGAGGTTCAGAACCGGTTTGTGTGTTGGCTCCAGGGTATTTAGTACAACAAGTGCTGCACCAAGAGCTGTTGCATTGTTTACTTCAGAAGTATATACATTTTTCATCGAAAAGGCATCTGCAAGCATTGTTATGAACAGTGTATTCTTTGAGAAGCCTCCTGTAATATATATATTTTCAGTATCGTCATCTGACGGAATGATGAGGTCAATGGCTTCAATAGTAAGATCGACAAGCTCAATCATAAGCTGATGGTATGCCTCGTCGCTTGTTTTGAAAGTGAAAAAATCATTTTTCTCAAGAAGCGTCCGTGAATAAGGTTTATTGTCGAAATAAAACCTGTTCTCACCGAATTTCTTCCTGCATTCCTCAAGCATTTTCTTATCAGGCTTCACATTTTTAAAGAATCCTGAGGGAATTTTAAAATGGTTGCTAATTCTCTTTGCTGCTTCTTCGTGGAGATTTCCCAGGAAGAGACGTGATGATTTCACCGGCTGACGGGTGATGCTCATATAGCATAGACAATCCTTGTCGAGCTGCTCTGCAGTAAGAGTCTCGGTATTGTAAGGATTCATGTTTATACACCATGTGCCTGTAGAAACCAGTAGGAATTTTCCATTGCTGCCGCTGATATATGGTGCCAGCGATGATGAGCTGTCGTGAATCCCTATTCCAACATGTATTTTTTTGCCGTCGATGGTCACTTCATTGAGTGTTTCTGCCGGAGATGGTTCCGGAAGATTGAATCCTTCTTCCCTGGTCCACTGGTGATAATTCATATTATCGAAATCCCACAGTGCTGTATGGCAGCCTATTGAAGTATGTTCGGAAAAAATCTTTCCGGTAAGGATATATGAAAGGTACTGGGGAAAGTGCAGTATAGTCCGTACCTGTCCAAAAACACCGGGTTTAACATTCTTGAGCCAGAGAGCCTGCATTCCCGAATTCAACATACCAAGAGCAGGAGATGCTGTCTTACGGCAAAACTCATCCTGTCCGCCTGAACGGCGGTAAATTTTCTCAGGGATCTTTTCGTCAACAGGTTTAAGGTAATTATATATAGGTGTAAGTCTTTTTCCCTTGTCATCAAGAAATGCCAGGGTAGCGCCATATGTTGCAAAGTTGACAGCCGTGAGGTCGTATTTGTCGGAGTTCACAAGTTCCTTAACTGTTGAATGGATCCATTTCTCGATCTTTTCAATATCGTCACAGGGAAATCCGTCATCATCCTCAATTTCCGGGAATCTCTCTTCCTTCTCTGAGATTATATTAAGGTCATAGTCGAACAAAAGAGTTTTTTTGTTTGTCTTTCCTATGTCAAAAACTGCAATTACCTTTTCTTTCATATCGTTTACCCTTTCCCCCCGGAGGGATTTTCTGTAAAAAAAGTGGCTGTCCTGAAATAAAAATTGATTTTCAGGACAGCCGTCTTATTATTTCCGTTTTCTTAAAACTTCATTTTCGTATTTAACTATCTCATTAATATAGTCTTCACCTACGGGAACATTATTTTTCATGCAGAAATAATCCCATATTGCGCCGTATGGTTTTGTTTTCATGAGTTCAAGCAGTGAGAGTCTCTCGAAGGTTTTTCCCTGTTCCTCATATTTCACGAGGGTATTCCACGGTTCGAGCAATGCATAGAGAAATGCCATTTGTGCGGCACGTGTTCCGATCACATATGCTCCTACCCTGTTAAGGCTTGCATCGAAATAGTCGAGACCGATATTTACCCTGCCGAGAGCTTTGGCACGAATGATCTCCTGAACGATAAGGAGCAATTCATCGTTAAAAGTAAGGACGTGGTCGCTGTCCCAGCGCACACCCCTGGTAAGATGAAGCATCAGCTCATCGATATAGAGAAGCATTGATGAGATCTTATCACCTACCTGTTCTGTCGGATGGAAATGACCGTTATCGAGTGTGAGCATAATGTTATTTTTAACAGTATACCCTACATAGAAATCATGTGAACCTACTACCATGCTTTCAGAACCGATACCGAATAATTTACTCTCAACTGAGTCTTTCAGATATTTCTTTGGATATTTAACAGCAAAAATTTCGTCGAGTGATTTCATGAGTATCTTCCTGTGTGTGTACCTGTCAACAGGAATATCTTTTGATCCGTCAGGAATCCAGAGGTTATGGCATGAAGGTGTCCCAAGCTGGCGTCCCATTTCGGCTGCGATCTTGCGGCATCTTTTTACATGTTCAACCCAGAATTTTCTTATCCTCGGATTTTTGCTGGCAAGAGTGTATCCATCATCGGCCAGCGGATGAGAGAAGTTTGTACAGTTGAAGTCGAGGCCTATCTTTCTCTTCTTAGCCCAGTTAATCCAGCCCTGGAAATGCTTCACTTCTATTTCGTCGCGGTCAACCAGTTTGCCTCCGAACTCACCATATATCGCATGAAGGCTTAGTCTCTGTTTACCAGGGAGCAGAGAGAAGACTTTATCGAGATCAGCTCTCATTTCTTCAATTGTCCTGGCTTTTCCCGGGTAATTGCCGGTTGCCTGTATTCCTCCACCACCGAGTTCAGCGCCAGGCTTCTCAAAACCACCGACATCATCTGTCTGCCAGCAGTGCAGGCTGATAACAATCTTCTCCAGTTCTTTTAATGCCTGTGTTGTATCAATACCGAGGTCAGCATATTGCTTTTTTGCAAGCTGATACGATTTTTCTATTAAGTCTTTTTTCATATCTCGTATAATTAAAATTAATATTCTGATTAAAAGGCATAAGGCGTCAGGCATCAGGCATCAGGCGAAGAAATTCTTACCGATGCCTGCTGCCTGTCGCCGTTATTCCATATAAAATACCTGTTCCAGGGGAATTGATATAGGAGAATTATCAGGATTTGTTTCCATGATATCGGCCATATATTTCCACCATTTCTTTACAATTTCCGTTGTTCCGAGATCCTGAGATGATGACTCTCCCGATTGTTCCTGGTATGCAAACAAAGTGTTTGTCTCTTCATCGAGGAATATTGAATAGTTTCCGACACCTGCATCTTTAAGAAGCTTAACAAGCTCAGGCCATATCTCACTATGTCTCTTTCTGTATTCCTCTTTCAGTCCGGGATACAGTTTCATTTTAAATCCAAATCGTTTTACCATATCAATAAATTTAGCTCAGTTTAACAATGAATGTTGATAATATCAGAACTATAATTCCGATTAACAGGATAATAATAGTTTTCGTCTTCGCTCCTTTCCATTCGTTAAGAAGTATTCCCCAGATATTACTGATAGCGATATTAAGGGCCATGAGTATGCTCCATCCGAAAACAGCCATTCCTGCAGGCAGCTTGCTGGAGCCCATACCGAAGAAGTGGAACTGAAGGAACCAGAGTAGTCCGGCAAGAAATGTAAAGAATAGGTTATTTGCGAGGACACCGGCTGATACCGTGTAATAGTCTTTGTATGTCTTGTTTTTTATATTAAGGAAGAGGCAATAGGCAAGGTTTGTGATGAAACCTCCAAGAAGGATGAAAATCAGTGAAGGATTCTTCTGGAAGAGAGGATTGGTGCCATGATCGAGTGCAATGTTCTCTATCGGTTTCGCTGCTTCGAAGCCAAAATTAAAGCAGGCGCTCATAACTCCGGCAAAGATGGCAATGAGTATACCTTTCTTCAATGCAAATTCCTTTACGGCAGCTTTTTTCTGTTCTTCAGTCATCTCCCTGCTCTTAAGTGAGCCGGCATATCCGATGATAATGATGCCTGCGATGGTTATTGAAACACCAACCACAGTCAGTATCCCTCCTGTAGTTGCAAAAAGGCTATCGCCAGCAAGGATCGGTGGAAGAAGAGTACCAAAAGCAGCACAGAGTCCGAGAGCAATACTCTGACCCAGGGCCACTCCCAGATACCTCAGTGCCAGACCGAAAGTAAGGCCGCCAAAGCCCCATAGTACTCCAAAAAAGATTGCCATCATTTTGGCTTTCATGGGTGCCTCACTGATTATCGGCATAAGCTCACCCTTAGGTATAAAAATCAGTGCAAAAAGCCAAGGTATTATTATCCATGCGAAAAGTCCCTGGCTTATCCAGTAAGATTCCCAGGCCCATGATTTAACTTTCTTGAAAGGAACATAAAAACTTGCAGCGCCGATGCTGCCCAGTGCAATCAGCAATATTCCGGTTATTGGATCCATAGTTGTATTTTATAATGTATTAATGAAATTTTTTCTGATGAAGTAAAAATAGTTATTTTATCCGTTAATCAGCGGCCAACCTTCAAAATCGGAAATATTATGTTATCGGGTTACGCCGTTTTCGTCCAGCTCGAGCCGGAGGTAATCATACATGATTCCGTTGTTTACAGGTCCTGCCGGTACAATAATCACCAGCTTATTAGTCCCTGAATGCATCAGCCCGGCATCGAAGGTGAGCTCCCTTTCATTCCATATTCCATGGCTTCCATGTCGTGCAATGATCCCATCATTAAAAAGATTTTCCAATTTTCCTGCAGTCACACCGTTGACAGTGATTTCGATGTAGGGAGCGGCATTGCCACATATCGCAAAACGCAGGACAGCTTTTCCCTGTGGTGTTTCAGGAAGATTGAACTCAACTGTATAAGGTGTGGAACGTCCGGCTGATCGTATTCCGAAGAAAGGTGATGGTTTTGCCTCAGGATCTTCATTGTGAGGAACATGCTGAAAGAACCAATCCTTTCTGAAGTCGCTTGCTCCGATCCTGTATTCAATATCATTTGGAAAAAGCCCGGCATATTTCAATGGAATTTCCGGATCGCTGAATGACTCTGCCATAAAGAACTCTGATGCGTTCCTGTTAGGAATACCGATCTCCCATAATTGGCGTCCTTTCCTGACAGGTTTCCACTCCAGTTCTCCCATATCCAATGTCTCTCCTGGTTTTATTGTAATATCTGCTTTAACATATTCACCCAATATTCCATCTGAGAAAGCATGCATGGTATATTTTCCTGGTCGTACGTTTTTTATCTCAAATGATCCTGACACTTCTCCAGCGGTCCAGAACTGGTAATACTTGGCATCGCGCTGCCAGTCAGTTATGCTCTCTGCCCTCGTACCATCAGGCCGGGGTGATACGTAAGCTGGTGCGGTCAATCCTACATTCAGGTTCGGCAGCGATGATGCTTTGCCGGGATCATTAAGAACGAGCCTTCCTTTTACTGTCGAACGTGCAGAAGCAGCAGGATAGTCGACTCCGCTCACCCATGAATAGGGCCATTTTGCAGCTTCATCAGCTGCCTGTACTTTTGCATCGGCATACATTGCATCAGGCGAAGAGCCAGTGTTTACATATATAAGAAAAGGTCCTATAATCTTTGTCCAGTGCTCACCTGCTGCAACATTTACTTCTGCACCTCCATAGTGACTGCTTCTCCAATAATTCAGCACACAGGGTGCAGCCACAGGATTTGTATCGCGATGTCCCATAAATTCAACCTTTGTCGGTCCACCACTCATATATTCCATCGAAGGATTAATAATATAAAAGCCCACATTCCTGGTTGTGCTCGACCAGCCAAATGCAGGATTTTCTGACTGCACCCTTGTATAAATGTACTTGTCACCTGTCTTAAGATCTTTTGGATAGTGAAAATTGCATTTTTCATCTACACTCATCCAGTCGAAAATGTCGGCTAGCTTTGCACAAAAGCGGGCTTCACCAAGCATTGTAAAAGGATAATCAGGCTTGTGTTCAAAGATGCAGTATGTATAAACACCTGATTCACCCCTGCCTAGTGAATAACGTATATCAATATCTGCAACAAATTGTCCATCTTGTCTTGCTCCGGGGCCGGTGCCCATTTTTCTGCCTCCTGAGATTCCTTTAATCGAAACCTCAGCCCTCCGGCCTTTATTCTTTTTAGGATCGATTGATATGGTAGCGACGGCAGGAGTAGTTCCCTTTGGCCCCATTGCATCGTGTGACCAGAAACCATACTGATGATCTGTCATGCCTTTATTGAGTCCGTCGGGATTTGCCCCGGGAGGGTCTTTCTTCAGATCAGGCAATCCATCAGGTGTAAGAAAGGTACCAAGCATTTCCATATTTTTGTAACGCAGCGAAACAATATCGCCGGAGGCTTTTGCAATGCGTGCGGTGACAATTCCATTGTCAAGTATATAGGTTTCGCTATCCTCATTTAATGTCACTTTTTGTTTTGCAGCAGCTATCGTTAGTCCTGCGATGAAGATGGTGACTATGCAGATCACCAGGCTTCTCGTCAATAATGAGTTCTTTGATTTTTTCATGAGCGCTTATTATTTCTTCACTAAATTATTCTTCATCCATCCGAGGATGTTATCCTGAGTTTTCTTTGTAAGGCGTGCATAATCGTCAGGTAAAAGCAATTCAATATTATCTCCCGCGTTATTCAGCGAATAGATTGAACGTGCCTTCCTGACTGCCTCAGCTACATCATTGGCATTTGCATCACGGTCCATTACCGGTTGGACGATAAGCACCTTGCGTGGCGCTATCAGGGCCATAATATCTTCGTAATCGTACGGCAGTCTCGATTCATTACCGTCAAAGAGACCAATACGAGGTAAAATACCATACAGATGGCTATAACGTGTTAAGCCGCTTGTACCTTTCTCTTTTGTATCGGTACGCATAGGAGTGAATCCGCACACCGAGACCACCGAAGTGATCCTTTCGTCAAGGGCAGCAGCATATAAACCGATCGTTCCTCCGAGGGTATATCCGAAGACAGATATATTCCGAGCATCGATTTTTGGGTCATTCTGCAAAGCGTCGACAGCAAAATGAAGGTCTTCGATCATTTTACCAAGACGCGACCAATGCGGGTAACGGTTATAAAAAGGTTCTGCTTCGTTCCAGCGTGTGCCAAAGCCAGACTGGTCGTATGCCAGGACGGCATATCCCTCATTTACAAGGGCCAGAACAGGATGTAAATCGCGACGATAGACCCACATATATCCCAGGGGATAGTTAAAACCATGGAGCCAAACAACAACCGGGAGTTTAGCATCGGGTGGTAAACCGGCCGGGTAGTACAGGTCGCCTGTAACATTCATGCCGAACCGGATCCTGCGTGATTCGACCTGGTTCTTTTCAGGTGCCAGCCAGCCATATTCCTGTCCGCCGGCTGCAATTACCCATGCAGGGACGTCGGGAGAGAGCTGTCCGGGATTTCCGTTTTTACCCTGGGCTATCACTGTCGGGCCGGGAACCGGCTGTCCCTGACGCTGTATGCTGCCCGGTGATGATAATGAAAGCACAGGAGGCTTTTCACCCAGCATCCAATTTATTGAATTACGAATTTCCGGCGATCTCTTATTCCACTCTGTTAATGACATCCGGGTATCTGGTTTTTCTTTTTTCGGATATGCTGATATATCTATCTTTTCTCCTGTTTCTGATTTCCAGCTTTCGAAGTTCCAGGGAAAGGCAAAGTCGTTATTCCATTTTTTTGTTGTTCTTCCAAATTGGAAGTCGAGCCAGTCAATGCAGGCTTCCATATCGTTACCGCCATGAAATCCGGGAACTGCGAGCATGCCAAGCCTGTCGCCCTGGCCATAAAGTTCATATACTTTTTGTGCTGATTGCCAGGCCTGTTCCATTGCCCAGCCGTTAGCCACCTGGTCGTTATATCCCCACTCCATTAGTACAGGCCGGGGAGCTATTAAAGAGAGCAGCAGGTTAGCATCGACAGGAAGTCTGTCTTCGTGTCCTGAGAAGAATCTCAGGCGCGGGATAAACCATGAAGGGAACATGCGTGTTGTAGTTTCAATGCTTTCACCCCCTCCCCTTTCTCCGGCAAGTCTCCAGGGAACAACACCTCCCACACCTGTGCTGCCGGCAATAACAGCTGAAATATCAGGGTTGATAGCTGCTGCAAAGCAAGCCATCTTCCCGTCGCGCGAGTATCCATATATTGCGATCTTATCCTTATCGACCTGGGGAATTGTCTTCAGGTAATCAGCAACAATCCCGGCCAGCCACGCACGCCGCGGCAGCGCGGCGAAGTCGTAATCAGGGTATATATCTTTCAGGGCAGCAGCATCGTCCATAAAATCATTTCCAGCAAAGCCTGCTGAAATATATCCGCGTCTTATCAGCTGCTGGCCGGGTCCGGCTAAGCTTGTTCCGATAAGAACAGGGTATTTCTTCTCTTTTGTATCGGGCATAATGATCCTTATCCTGACATTTGCTTTGCCCTGCGGTCCGAATTCGACGCGTACGTTCCTGGTTATAAAACCATTTTCGGTGGATTCGTCTAAAACAATAATATTATTTATTTCCGGTCTGGGAGGGAAATTTCCGGTGACATATTTTTCAAAGAGATGGAGTATTTCCTCACGCCGGATCTGCCAGTCGGAAGTAGTTTTCCTGACAGGTTTTCCGTTAAAGAAGATAAAAGGATCAGGAAGGAGGTTTGACCCTGGCATTTTTTCAAAGTCAGGAGGCAGCTCTCCCGTTTTTTGCTGCCATGCGTTCCACTCCTGCACTTCCGGGAGGTTTTGCTGCATCCAGCGGAGGTAATTATTTTGTTTTTCAACCGGTTGCGAAAGAAGGATCACGGGAAAAACCAGAAAAAGGAAACAACCTGATATTCTTTTCATGATATTTATTCTAAGAGTATCTGTAAATAGTATGTAATTATAAGGAAAAAAGCCGCCCCCTGGGAGGGCGGCTTTTTATTCTTTAGGATTAATAATATCCTTCGTTCTGAACATCTGCCTTTTCAGGTTTAGGCAGTAACCTGTCGATGAATGAGTCGGGAATAGGCCTGAGTTTATGGTATTCCTTGATACCAGGCGCTGCATCGGGATTATACAGTTTCACACGTGCAAAAAGGGTGCCTGTACGTACCAGATCTTCCCAGCGGTTCAGTTCTCCGAACATCTCACGGGCTCTTTCCTCGAGCATCCAGTCGACGAATGGATCGAATCCTGCACCTGACGGGAAAACAGGGGTTTGTACATCCGTCTGATCAACTATCATATCATTTGCGGTCGATGTTGTATTATTTACACCGCCATATATTTTATAGACAAAGGATGGTTTTGCTTCTCCTTCAAGATAGCCGCCTCTTTTTCTTAGCTCATTAATATAGAAAAGGGCATTAGTCCAGTCGGCTTTTCTGCCATAAGCTTCACCTGCGATAAGGTATGTCTCACCAAGACGCATTCTCACGAAATTCCTGGATCCGGCTCTGTCGTTAAGGTCGATGCGCTGGTTATCGAGATGTTTTGCGAGAGTCGGGAAGCTTCTCTTATCGTTTCTGTCCATTGGGATCAGTGTATAGGTCGACTTTGCAATATCTGTCAGCATCTGACGATAATTTGCCGCATTGAGTACAGGCTGCTGTGTACTGAAGGTTGAATAGTATGGAAGTCCTCCATAATACTTTGGTATTGTGTATATTGCAGTATCAGCCAGTCCAAAGCGTGATGTACCGACGATTCCAGCCGGTGGATTATAAATTACATCAGTTTTATCTTCCTTGTTTGTCAGAGGATTGAGGTAATAATAAGCGGCTGCCCATTTAGGAATGCTCGGTGCATAATTGCTATAGTAAACCCACTGGAAGGATTTTGCAACACGTGCATCATATTTGAAGTCCCACAATCCTGTAACCATCTGTGGATTAGGACGCATTCTCTTGAATGGACTTTCGTTTACCATGTCCCATGTCATACCCGGTTTTACCTGGTACTCCATAACCCAGTACTGATGTATCTGGTTGCCGCCGCTTCGACCGTCAGATGATCTCTCATTAAAGAGAGTATTCTTGGTATATTGAACATCCCAGATAACCTCTTTTGTCAGTTTCTGGTTGTTCTGTTCAAAGATGTTCGAGAAATTTGGCTCGAGTGAGAATTTTCCAGAGTTGATAACCTCAACTGCATAATATGCGGCACTGTCGAAGTCGGTAGTTTTACCGCCTCTGACAGCAGCATCATAACTGTTGCGGGTAAGATATACTTTGGCAAGAAGGTGGCCGGCAGCCCATTTTGTAGCCCTGCCTCTGTCGGTCTGCTGCCAAACATCAGGCAGCACCGCGTATGCAGCCCTGAGGTCTTTGATAATCTGTTCATAAACATCGGCTACCGGTGAACGCTGGAAATCGGTAATTATCTGTGAAACATTACCTTCTGTGACCAATGGGAGTGCGCCGAAATGCTGGACGAGGTCGAAATAATAATAGGCCCTCATAAAGCGGCATTCAGCAATTCGCTGTTCTTTGACGGCATCAGTCATATCTGCTACCTCAGGCATGAACATTATTGCGGTGTTAGCCCTGTTGATGCCATTGTAGCAAGCCGACCAGAATTGTGAGACTATACCGTTAGCAGAGTTAAGTGCTGAACCATACTGGTTGAAGGCCGGTTTGTTAGCCCCGTCGTTGCCGTCCCAGGCAAGGTCCCCACCCATCTCTGTCAGAACAAAGTAGTTCTCCATGTTGCAATGCCAGCGCATGGTATAATAAACACCATTTACAGCTGACTCCATTCCTATTTTTGTTTTCAGATAATCGTAACCGACATCTGTATACCTTTCCTCTTCAAGATACTTCTCGCATGATACTGTTAAGAGAAGCATTGTCAGAAGGATAAGTGCATATTGAAATATTTTTTTCATAATCCTAAATTTAATAATAATTTATGAATCTCTAGAAACTTGCATTTACACCCAGCATAGTAGTTGTCGGATTCGGAACGTTATAGCTTGATCCGCTTTCAGGGTCAGTTCCGGGGTAATTTGTAATTACGAAAACGTTTTGCATGGAGAGATATAACCTTAGTTTCGAGACGCCAATTTTATTAATAAGGTTTTTCGGCATGCTATACCCTAAGGAAATGTTGCTTAATCTGATGAATGAAGCATCAAAGTAGCTCATTGAGCTGACATACGGAATTGCTTCAACGCCGTTATTCGGGCGAGGTGCTTCATTACTGCCGTTACTTGCAATAGGCTTTCCGGTACCATCATATTCAGTGACTTTCCAGTAATTAGTTTTGATACCGCTGTAACGTCCGGTATAACGCAGGTCGCGGCTATAGCTCATCATGTTTCCATAAGAGCTGTTAAGGAAGAAATTCATGTCAATATCCTTATATTTCAGCCTGTTTGATAAACCTGCTACGAATTTCGGGCGAGGTGTACCAATGATCTGGCGGTCGTCGGCTGTGATCTTGTAATCGCCTGCGGTATTTGGATCATACACCTTAATGGTTCCCGGCTTCGATGCTGCTCCGTATTTTGCAGCTTCTGTTTCTTCATCCAGCTGCCATATCCCAAGGAATTTGTAATCGTAGTAAACTGACAGGGGCTGGCCAATGAACCATCCGTTTCCGGTATCATCATTCTTGCCACCATAAAGTTCCACGATTTCCTCCTTATTCCGTGAAAAGGTAAGATCTGAAACCCATTCAAAATTAGAATTTTTAATATTGACCGTATTGAGTGTTATCTCTACACCTTTGTTCCGTGTTTTTCCGATATTATAGACCACACTGCTGAATCCGGAAACGTTTGGAAGCTGGCGGCTCATAAGCAGATCGAATGTATTCTGAAGGTAGAAATCAATTGTACCGTTTATCCTGCTCTTAAAGAACCCGAAGTCAATACCTCCGTTCCACTGTCTTGTTTTTTCCCAGGAAAGATCCGGGTTTGGCATTTCGTTCTGGTAGAATGCCATAACATTGGATGCGCCGAAGTTATACCTCGAATAGGTCAGGTTCCCTCCTGTTTTGTAGGGTGCTATTGCAGAGTTCCCGGTCATTCCATAGCCTAACCTGACCTTAAGGTTGTTCATTACGGTGAGATTCTGCATGAAGTCTTCTTCTGTTATTCTCCAGGCAAGTGCAGCTGAAGGGAAGAGAACCCATTTATTACCAGGTGAAAGCCGCGATGATCCGTCATATCTCGCAGATACGGTCAGAAGGTAACGATCTCTTAACGTGTAGTTCAATCTTCCCATGAATGATGCTATCTGCCATTTTGTAAAGCTGCTGCTCACACCCGAGATTGTGGGTGCACTTCCAACATTGTACCAGAGCTGTGTAGCATATGCGAGGTCTTGTACACTTATATTATTTGTTTCGGATTGCTCCTCCTGTATTGACTGGAGAAGTGTCAGTCCAAAAGCATGCTGTCCAATTGTTTTGTTCCAGTACAGAAGGTTTTCCCAGGTATACATTGTGCTGGTTCCTCCGCCATTTGTTGCACGGGGAAGTCCTCCCTGACGGTCGGAACTCATTGAACCGTAGAATGCCTGACGCTGATATGGGCCTATATCAAGACCGAAATTTGATCGGAATTTAAAATCAAAAGGCAGCTTTATTTCCAGGTAATAACTACCAAGGAAGCGGTCTTTCTTATATTCGTTCATATATTCATTAATATTCCAAACGGGATTCCAAAGCTGGGTATCATTCCCCGGACGGCCGATTAGTGATCCGTCTTCATACCTGATATTTGCCAGAGGAGAGATCGACTGGCACATGCTGAACAGGTTTGTTCCATCACTTCTGTTAACATGAGAGAATGACGTTGAACCGCCAAATGTCAGTATTTTGCTGACATCCCAGTCAAAATTGACACGTACAGAGTATCGTGAATAATCCTGGCCTTCAACAAGACCAAGCTCATTATAGTAAGTAGCAGATGCATATGTCTTAAGGTTCTCAGTACCTCCCCTGATGCTTACTTCATGGTTAGTTACCTGGCCGGTACGCATTACCTCGCCCATCCAGTCGACAGTTTCAAGCCTTTCGGGATGCCATGAACCATCAGTATCGTAAGCATTCTGTATCTTATATGCGATGCCATAAGGATCTGTCTCCTGTGCAACCGGCATCATGATCTGATCTTTCTCCCATGTGGGCGTTGCAGGATAGGCGCCTGTTGTACGATATGCTTCCCTGATAAGCTCGACCCATTCAGCA
>Ga0116171_10001392_pt1 | contig 24064 bp, 18 predicted proteins | sample AD_JPNHW2_MetaG_FD_89798 | JGI IMG/M metagenome (GOLD analysis project Ga0116171, IMG submission 89798) | Active sludge microbial communities of municipal wastewater-treating anaerobic digesters from Japan - AD_JPNHW2_MetaG | ecosystem: Engineered > Bioreactor > Anaerobic > Digestate | place...
GCCGCAGCCAGCCCACGTTCGGCATTGAAAGTTGCAAGAATCTTGTCACCGATAATTTTGTCGATGTCACCACCGTTACTGATGATGATTCCAGAAATGCCGGCAACATGACTTCTCAGATCAGCAATCATCTGCTCTGCCGGAACCCCCTTCAGCCAGGTGGAAAAATCTGGTATGCCGATGTAAACAAAAGCGTAATCGGCCTTGCGACTGCGTTGCGCCTGTTCCTTCAAAGTCACCTTCAGAGCTGTTTTCGAAAGCATTCGCCCCATGAGGCTCTTTTCTTCGAGGCCACGCATCATCGCATCAAAAGAATCACACAGGGCGCCAAGTTCGTCAGCCCGGTCGATTCTGATGCGATACCCATAGTTTTCGCTCCCAGCCTCACGCATACCATTCATCAGGCTGGCAACCGGCTGAAGAATATCTGAGGCCACGCCCCGCGCCACAAAAAGAATCAACAACAACGACAGTATCAAAAGGCCATTGAATAAGCGCCGATAATGGCTGACAACCTTGAGGATCGGTTCTTCCGGGGCCATTGCCAGAAGCATTGAAGTCATCTGGGTCACACCGGGTCGGCCTTCCATCAACCATGAACCGCCATTGTAATCTAAAGTGCCACTCACCGGCAGATTGGAAGCCGCAATCATCGAGGCTGCCGTAGTTAAATGCCTGCGTAATGATGCGTCTCCAGATTTAACCAGCGTTCCATAACGGTGATTTTCAACTGGTAAAATCTTGTAGCTGCCCTGGTAATTCTGGGCAACGCGACTGAGGTAGCCTTCAAAATCAAACATGACCATCCAGACCATTATGTAGTCAGGATCCTTGATCGAAGGCACCGGAAAAATTACGATACCGGCAGTTCCGGAAAGTACATTCATTACCACCGGCAAGCCGAGACCACGAGACAATCTGATATAAGCATCATCACCAAAAAGAGCACGCACTGTCTGCAAACCAGTTTCGACGGCGATTTCTCCAGCCAGTTCACTGCTGTTGATGCCCTGATTGACCGGCTGGTTTCTGCGATTAACCAGGTTTCTGGCAATCTGCTGCAACATCACACCAAACTGAGTGATTTCCTTGTTTCCGATGCCAGAACTTGCAAAATCCCAGCCAGATTTGCCCGAAACCGCAATATCGCGAATCGAAAAGTTAAAAACATTGCGGTCAAGACTACCGGCACGGCGGTGCCACGCATCAGTCATTTTTTTTAATTCTGCTTTCAGCGGTTCAACCTCGCCTGCACCGGATGCGTTGTTGAGTCTCAGCATTATTTCACGGGTTGAACTGGCAAAAGTCCAGTCATTCACCATTTTCCAGCCCAGCGGGGTTGCAAAATTATCACGCAATTCAAAGAGATCGATAAAACGCTGCAGATCAACCTTTTCCTGGGCAATTCGCGTGTTATAGTCTTCACTAAGATACAAACTCGAGACAAAATAGACGGTAATCACCGGAATTACGGCGGCAACAAGCAGTGCCAGCCATAACTTGGCGGCAACAGAGGCATTTACTGACGAGGTGCCAGTTACTACCTTATACCAGCAACCAGTTAGCAGCAAACCGCCAGCCACGATCAGCAACGAAAAGAACTTTCCGGTTTCGAAACTGTTTGATTCGAGCTTTCGGGCAACCAGCACCTGGTAATTTTTCCCAGCGATTCCGAAACTGTCAGCGGTGATTACGTAATTTTCGGCCTGATAAACAGCACTTTCTCCGGCATTTTCGATTTTAAGCCGTAAGTCTGCCGGAAAAGCTCCTGAGAAAAGTCGCTGTTTTTCAGGGGTTCTGATGACTATGTGATTATCAGTCGTAGCGTAACCGCTTAAATAAACATCAGGAGTGTGCCTGATCGACTGCACCGGAACTGAAAACATGATCAGCCCAGAAATCGCAGCATTCTGGTCAAACAGATAATTATAATAAAAATATTCATCGGTTCCGTCGATGCTGACCTCAACGGCACGCCCTGCGAATTCCCAGATGAACATCGAATTTGTCATTTTGTCGCCAAATATAGTCCGGGAATACTGGTCGGGAACATCGAATTTTTCTGGATTCCAGATACCGGCGTCAATATGCCGTTTCATAGAAGAGAGAGCTGCCAGTTGCTTAACTGCAGAATCAGAAAAACCATGACAATATGCGATATCTGCTCTAATGCTCTTTGCACCGGCTACTTTGAACTCTGCAAATCTGAAAATTGCAGTTCTGGAAGGCCGCCCAGCCCCTTCACCAAGCCCGGCGTAACGTTGATCAATTAGAGTCGGCAGAGCCTCGGCAGTTGTGCCTGAATTGAGCATCTTTTCGGTATCAGCAAGCAGCCCACGGCAGATGTTTTCAAAGGCGGTCAGAGGAGCATTTTCACATTTGATCTGTTCGATAAGCCTCATGTTTTCGGCAGCAATATCGAGGCGACGGTTTGTCAGCCGCGACTCTTTGAGAATCGAGCCACCGAGAAGAACCCCAGCCACAACCAGAGCAATAAAAAGCACTCCGAACCCAAACGATGCGAATCGAGAAATGCCGCTTCCACTGCCCGCTTCGAATTTTCTGGAATTGGCAGGCAGTTGAGACAACTTCTCTGATTGAAAATTTTGGCCGGCAAGATCCTGATACTCTTCTTCACTTGCTTCAGGCAGCCCACTGATTTCTGCCAGAATGAAAGCCGGTTGTTCGTCGCGGTCAACAATTGCTTCGAACTTTAAACCCCTGTTTTTCAGGCAGCCGGCAATCGTCTCATCGAGCACCACCGGAAAGGCAGGGTTCTTAACCGAGCACGACTCTAGAATGGCAGCCCGCTTAACCGGATCCCCGATGATGGCATAATCAAGACGCGTTTCAACGCTGCCAATGCTGCCTGCAAACATATTTCCATACGCCAGGCCAACACCGATCTGGTATTTGAACAAATTATTAGCACTGCGTTGCCGGTTGATCTGCATCAGCCTGATGACCATCAGAGATGCAGCATTAAAAGCCCTTTCGGCCGCCGATTCTGGAAATTCGGGGTTTTCAGGAAAAACCGCCTCGACTGCATCGCCGATATATTTGTAAATACGCCCACCCGACTCTGAAATTACCCTGGTCATCTGCGCAAAATGCTCGTTAAGCAGATCAGTTACCATATCAGGCGTGTATTGTTCACACATTCCGGTAAAATTGCGAATATCTGATACAAGCGCAACCCCGGAAAAAGCCTCAGTACCAGAGTCGGCACCGCCATCTCTGGCCTTGCTGAGGGCTGCAATCGCATGGTCAGAAAGTAAGGTGGCCAGTTTTTCACGCTCACGCAAACCACGGGCCATGCTGGTAAATTCATGGCACAGCAAACCGATTTCATCAGCACTCCGGCTGGTAATCTCAATATCAAGTTGACCGGCAGACACCTTGTCGAGAGCTGATTTAAGATCGGTAATCGGGTCAAGAAACAATTTGGCCGACAGGTAACTGCACCAGACAATCGCTATTAAAGCCAGCAAAAGAATTACACCAAAAAACATCAATCGGTAACTGACCGAGCCTTCCAGCTCAAAATGCTGCATTCCAGCGGCAATTATCGTCTTATAGTATTTTTTGGAAGGCATCGCGACCAGCGAAAGGTTTTGATACCTTGAACTGGCATAACTCTGCCTGAACGACGCAAGCTCGGCCATTGACCTGCTTTTTTCTATAAAATCAGCATCGATATGCCGATCAGGTTTATAAATATGCGCCAACCCCTGCGGTGTGACACGGTAAGCGGTAAAAATGAATCCCGGGTTATTCAGGCCGAAGTAATCAACCGAATGCTTGAACGTTTTAACGTCGAGAGCCTGGTCATCCCAGACGATAAAGATTGCATAACGCTCTTTGCCGTCAATCTTGATCAGCTCATGCATCTGAGTGGCCAGAGATGCGCCTACCTGCCTGGTAATCGGAAATGACCGACGCTTATCAAGCTCCTCGGTAAGGTCATTGCCGCTCATCGACCGGTAGGCTTCCTGTGAAGTCGACTGCGAGATACTGGGCTTGAAGTCGCGTAATTTAAGCTGCGGATCAGCTTCGACCATTTTTTTCCTTAAAATGCTAACCAGTGGGTATTTGAAGGTTTCAAAAGTCGGGTCGGCATCGCTGGCAGCGTGGCCTTCGTAGAATCTGGCACCTTCGCCGACTTCGTCCATGATGGCAAAACTAAGAAGTGGCAGTGGCTGCGGACGGTTTTTGTAGAGAGCCGATACCCGTTCGCGTGCCTCGTTACTGCTGCTGCCTTTTTCTTTCAAAATTTGGCGCAATTGTTCGTCGGCAACTACCTCTGCAAATACAGATTTATATTGATCAAGAATCTGCGCTTTGCGTGCATCAAACTGTTTTATGCAGAACTGCAACTGAGAAATAGCCTGAAAATGCATGGCCCGCCGGTATTGAACGACATAACCATAAGCCGAAATAAGTAGCATGCTGACAGGTAAAGTCGCAGCCAGCAGATAAGTCAGGGTAAAACGCAGTCTAAGATTGACCGAAGGCCACAGACCGAGAATTGAGCCACGCAGGAGCAACAGCAACAGAACTCCACCTGCCGTGACATTCACAAGAAACAACCAGGCAGGTGTAGACTCTGGCTTAATTTCAGGCATCAACAGCACCGCAAGATGTGATTGCCCACTGCCAAGATATGAGTATGCCAGATAGTTACCGAGTTTGCTGACCGGCGGACTGCCCTCCTGAAGCCATGTTTTCAGGTCATTCTCAGCCAGAGAAACCCGTTGCTTAACCCACTCTTTGAGAATTTCCGAGTGCTGCAGCGGCGACTGGTAGATTGCTCCGCCATAACCCCTGAACAGCGGAATGAAGGCACCATAACCAAGATTCTGCTGTCGCAAATCACGCAGAGCCAGAAGCTTGCCCGAAACTGCCCGGGATTCATCGCTGCGCGAGAAAAGAAAGAACCCAAATGTTCCTCGACCCTTGATTTCAAAATAGTCCCACATAAACCAGTGTGGAAAAAACTGGTAAAAAGCAAAGGTAGGCCGGCCGCGCTGGGTTCTCGCCATAACATCAGAACGGGCGTCACCACCAAGAATGCCCGCAATCATCGCTTCATTCTGCCTGGCGATCTCGCCCGACATCTTTTCGCCCCGATTAACCCTTACCAGATGCTCAAAAGCCTTGCAAAAAGCCCTTTTACTTGGCCTGGTTGAGGTGCGGGTGAAGAGAAGTTCAGTATTACCTGCCTGCTCGGGCAGTCGAAAGGCAAAAAGATCGTAATCTGGAAACGGCCACTTGAAAATTTTGTCAGATTTACTCTGCAAAAAGCCGGCCATCTGTTTTTCCTGCAGATCAGCCTCTCCAAGTGATTTGAAGGCCTCGACAAAATTACCGGCCCGTCTCGCAAACTGATATGAAAAGTCTGAGCCGGCTGCCAGTGCTTCAACCTCCTGCTGTGCCAGTTCTTTCTGTTCCTGTTTTTTCCAGTGAAGGTCAATGCCAGAAAGAAAACTGAAGCCCAGGTTCAGGGCTATCAATGGCAGAAAGCACAAAATGACGGGCAGATACATCCCTCGCCCGCCGCCTTTGTGCTGCTGTAAGTCTCTGCTCAAGTTGCATCTCCAGTTTTGCCCGTCTTTGCTGCATTGGTCAGCAGAAAATAGGCATCGACAAACGATAGAACATACAGCCAGAAAGCAACGTCAACCCACGGATTATCACCAATCTCAGTCTGTAGAGATGAGATACCATCAGTTCTGCCGGTGGTAAGTGCCTGATTCACACGTTTCTGAATCAATGGCGTAATCTGGCCGGCGTAAATCAGAAGACTGGCAGTCACCAGACCACAGATTATCACGCCTCTTAAACGATGCCCAAGTTTCCAGGCGCCCATACCCGGGCAAAGAAGATTATAGACCATAACCTGTAATATCCCGGGGCGAACAGGCTTATCAGAAGCGGATGGGCCTGTTTTCGGCAAACGACTCTCATCCACAAGCTTCGTTCTGCAGAAAGGGCAGACCAAAGCTTCCGGCATTATCATCTCGGCGCAATACGGGCATTTTACCCGTTGAACATCAGCTGCGCTTTCCGGCATGTTTTATCAGAAACGTCCTTTCTTGTGGTCTTTGCCCGAAATTCACCTTAACAGACTGTTTTGCAAAGACACGCCCGCATAACACTACAATCAGAGTGATATATAAAAAACCACAGAAATTTCAAATACTTTTTTTTCTTAAAGTGAACGGGCGGGTAAAAATACCCGCCCGCCCAATCTATGATTCCTTCCCTTGCTCAGGGCCTTGCACGAAATCAGTTCAAATCAAGGTCACCAAAAATTTTATAAACCCGGCCATCACGGGCAACCTTGAGTTCTTTGCCAGGAAAATCTTTGGGCAGTTCAAGTTCGAGAAGTTCGAGAACTTCATTTTCGAGTTTCTCAAGGAGTTCTTCGGGAACACGCTGCAAGGTTGCGAGCTTAACCCTGAAAACATAACCAGGACCAAAGCTCGAACCAATACCCACCGAAAAAGAAACCCCCAGATCAAAAAGCCCATCGGCATCAGGGGTAACCCCTTGTTTATGGGCTGGCCGATTAGGGCGCAGCGGGTACAAATCACCATATTTTTCTTCTAAAATGTGGTCAATCCGGTCGAATAAATCCTGCAGCCGGTCTTCCCATTTTTCAAGTAACGGATTTTTCAAAACGTTACCTCCAAAGACTTTGGTTCGTTAACAATCTTATGTTATAGTGCAGAATATTATCATACCTTTTTAGATAACTCCATGAATCTAAACGAATTAATTTTCAGCATCGGTATTGCTTTTGCACTTGGGTGCGACGCCTTCGCTGTCGGCATGGCAGTCGGCACCCGAAGCCCGTGTCAGCGTGCCTGTTTCAGGCTGTGGTTTCATTTCGGTCTTTTTCAGTTTCTCATGCCGGTAATCGGCTGGGCAATCGGCAGTTCAGTTTATGAATACATCAAAGACGTCGATCACTGGATCGCCTTCGGTCTGATGTTCTTCATTGCCGCCAGAATGTTCAAAGAAAGCCTCAGCACTGAAGAAGAAAAAGATGAAGAGCAAAGCGGGAATGGCGACCCAACCCGCGGCTGGTCGCTGGTCGGCCTTTCAGTAGCTACCAGTATTGATGCCCTCGGAGTTGGCTTCGGCATGGGCATTGCGCGAATGAACCTGCTGAAACCTGCAATTATAATTGGCGTAACAGCAGCCCTGATGACCTACACCGGTATTGTTCTTGGCCGACGACTGTCGGCAACTTTTGGCAAACGCGTCGAGACCTTTGGCGCCATCGTTCTGTTCGTCATTGCCTTTAAACTTCTTTATATCTGAAGTTTTTTGCCCGCAAACTGTAGCGCCTGGCTTGTTTTAACAAGTTCAGCTGATTTTTTAAAAGAGCAGAATATATAAATAATGAGCTGCAACTCCAGCCACCAGGCCCCCCACCGAATGCGAAATCAGAGCCTTTGAAGTAAGTTCCCTGAATTTCAGAGCGTCCAGCATCGCCGTATGTGTGCTCAGGTAACCGCTCCAGCACATACCCATGGCCGTGAATACCGCGATCTCATTGCCACCGACCAAACCGCGTGCGAGAAAACTATTAATCAATGAAAGAGCCGCACCCACGGCGCCCAGGCTGGTAATAGGAAAAGCAATCAATTCAGGGCTTTTAAAGCCGAAAAGAAAGTTGAACAGCCAGTCAAACTTTCCAGCCAGCCATGGCATCACCGGCACCCCTTCGTATGGAAGCCCCTGATACCCGACAGCCGCGTCAGCCGGCCCGAAAGTAAAAAGCATAACCGTCGAACTGATGATCAAAACACCGGGAATAATTGCCAGACCCAGATCAACGCCCTCTTTTCCACCATCAAGAATGGCATTGAGAAAGCGCAGAAAAATCGGGTCCCTGGACTTGAACGACCGGTCACTGATCACCGGTTCTTCGTCAGAAAAGACAATCGGTTCGCTGTTCTCTTTAATCAGGGGCTTGACCAGGCGCTGCATCAAGCGAGTAGAAACCAGGCCCCCAACTATCGCCCCGGCCAGACCAACCATAGCGGCCGCAGCAAAACCTTTGCCAATCATGAAGGTAATGACGATCAATCCCATTCCGAAGGCAGTGCCAAAATTGGTCAAAGATACCAGCTCATATTTTTTGAAATAACTGCTGAAATTTCGATCATGGGCCAGAGAAATAATCGCGGGGTTATCTGAAAAAAAGGTCATCAGCCCGCCCAGAGCGGCGACGCCCGGCAAATTGAACAACGGCCGCATCAGAGGCGCCAGAACCATTTCCAGCAGCCTGATTACACCGAACTCAACCAGCACCTTGCCGGTGGCACCAGCCAGAACTGTTATTCCCATGATATAGAACACAGTATTCATCAGCAGGTCATGGGCGGTCTTCATGACCGTGTTAAACATGTTAGAGATACCCATGCGATAGCCAACCAGGCCAAAAATCGTGCCAAAAACCGCCAGAAAAACCAGGCCTTCAATCTTGCGCCAGGCGAGTTTGTGACGTGCCCTGACCAGTTTGCGCTGAATTTTGTTCATAATTTGACCTTTCTGTGATTAAAAAGTGTGTAAATGGTTGCAAATTAAGGGCGCCCGGGAACCCCCGCCTGATAGAGAAAATTCAAAAAACGCATTTCGAACTCGACAGGGGCGCGATGATGTGCGCAAACGTGCCAGGCATCTTTTACTTCCCAGGTCTGCGCCTGCGGCAGCCGGCTCTTCAGCGAGTCAAAAGCCACCCTGGTCGCCCGCGCGTCTTTCTCGTCGTGAATAAGATAAACCGCGCGATTACTGATGCCACGGGTCTTTTCTTCGGGGGCGTTGTTGAAATAATCGATGCCCGTAATCTGCCGAACTACAGCAAAAGCCACATCAATGAGAAAAGTATCTGGAATATACATGAAGTTCCAGGCATCACGGGCTGCAATTTTGCGCAACTTTTCAAAGCTTGACTCAAGAATGAAAGCTTTGATCTCAGGAAGATTTTCAGCGCCATTTATCAGAGTGGCCGCGCCCATCGACCTGCCATAGGCTGCCAGGGGTGTGTTTTCAGTGATAAAACCCTTCTCGCGGGCAGCGTTTAAAACTGCTTTGATATCGCGCCATTCAATCTGACCAATGGTCGTGTATTCGCCGCCACTTAAGCCGTGGGCGCGAAAATCCAGTAGCAGCAGGCCATAACCGGCCTTTCTCAGGAAGGCAATCATATCGTTCATATTGGTCATATTAGCGCCATGACCATGACAGAGCAGTATTGTGCCAGCTTCGGCGGCGCCGGGGTAATGAATCGCGTGAATTTCGATGCCATCGTCAGTCAGTGCCTTGAAAGCAACATTACCGGCATCGCTGAGGCGGCCTGGCGAGCAGAGATTCGGGCGTACAATCATCAATGAAACCGTGTGAGCAATTACGGCCACCACAGCAGTAACCAGCATTCCGGCAATTATCAGTATTTTTCGCAGCTTTCGACGCATCTCGGTTCAGCTTTTGTAAAATTCTCGTAGAGCTTTATACATCGCCAGGCTATCTTCAACCCCGCAAAGTTCACGAATTGAATGCATGGCCAGCATTGGAATACCCACATCTACCGAAGGGATGCCAACGTGGGTGGATGAGATCGGGCCAATCGTTGAACCGCCACGCATATCAGAACGATTTACAAAACGCTGGGTCTTGACCCCTGCCTTTTCGCAGACCTGCAAAAAGGCAGCCCCCGAAACCGCATCAGAGGTATAGCTGCGGCTGGCGCTCAATTTGATAACCACCCCACCGTTCAGCATCGGCCGCGAAGTAGGGTCAGCCTTGCCACCCATGTTTGGGTGAACTGCATGCGCTCCGTCGGCAGAAACGATAAACGAGCGGGCCATGGCCCTGAAGAACTCGCCGCGGCCGCCACCAGAGGCCAGCACAACCCTCTCAAGCAGATCGGCGAGAATCTGCGAATCAGCACCCTGCCTGGTCGAACTGCCAACCTCTTCATGATCGAAACAGGCCATCACACAGGTTGCAGAAGGCTTGCCGGCAGCACACAGGGCTTGAACGCCAGCCAGAACCGATGCAAGATTATCGATGCGCCCGGCCGAAATGAATTCATCACGCGCTCCGATGACGCTTCCCTTTTCGTATTCGTAGAGAAACAGATCAAAATCGAGAATATCAGAGGCTTTAACTTTAAGCTCAGTTGCCAGCAGATTCTGCAAGAAACCCTTTTCTTCGAGCTTCTGGCTGATCTGACCAAGCATCGGAAGCAGGTCAGTCTGTTTATTCGGCACGAAACCATTGTTGGCATCAGGATTCATGTGAATAGCGATATTTGGAATGATGCATACCGGCCGTTTGATGTTAACCAGCTTTACGGTTGGGTTAAGTTGATCGCTACTGCGGCAGGCAACCCGCCCGGCAATCGCCAGAGGGCGGTCAAACCAGGTACTGAGTATTGGCCCGCCATAGACTTCGCTGTTCAGCTTAAGATATTTTTCTTCGGCAACCATTTCTGGCATTGGTTTGATACGGAAACACGGGGAATCAGTATGAGCGCCGACGACCCGAAAACCTGAAGTTTCAGCCGGCTTGCTGCCGACGACAAAAGCCAGCAGGGCTGAATCATTTCTGATGATGAAATAGCGGCCGCCTGCTTTGATTTTCCAGGCATCGGCTTCGGCAAGTTCTTGAAATTTCTGACTCTCAAGCAGGGCACGAGTTGTAGAAACTGCATGAAAGGCAGTTGGGCTGGCATAACAGAAATCGATCAACTGTCTGGCAAATTCAATCACTTCCGACATGTTTATCAAACCTCGCTGCAAATTTTCATCATGTTAGCACAATAAGCGGCAAACTGCCGTAGATTTTTGCACGCCCCGCTGCCATGCTGCCTGATCAGGTAAGGTTTTTTTACTGTTATGCCGATAGATGATTACAGACATATATGCACAAGGATAAGCAGGCATGAACATTAATAATTCTCTGTCGGCATACCGGAATACCCTTACCACAAATCCCGGCACCCAGAATTCAGCAAGCGACGAAACCGCTCCGCTCCGCCGCGCCAATCTGGGTGACTACCTGCAAAACAACAGCCCCGCGCAGCAGGTCGGCAGCAACTCAACCATGGAACGCCCGACAGAAGGGGTTCTCAATCTGCAACCCGTTGCCCGCTATCGTTACCTGCAAAATCAGGCCGGCAGCCAGAACACCCTCGACACAACCGGAAGCGACCCGATGAAAACCATTCAGCAGGCCAACAAAATCATCAACGACGCCATATTGCCGCCAAACAAAGACAACCCTGACATGGCCGAACTCACCAGAGCCATTCAGATTCGCCAGATGATGCAGGGGCGCCTCGACCTTGCCGCCTGAGGTTAATTGACCCCGGACTGGTTTTCCTGTATAGTGACCTCCTTACTTTTCCGGTCGCGAGGACGCTATGCATAACCACAACAAATCCGAGATCGACAGACGCCGCTGCTTTGGCATCATCAGCCATCCCGATGCCGGCAAAACAACCCTTACCGAAAAACTGCTGCTGTTTGGCGGCGCGATTCAGATGGCCGGCGCAATCAAGGCCCGCAAATCAGATCGCCACGCCACCAGCGACTGGATGAAAATTGAGCAGGAACGCGGCATTTCAGTTACAACTTCAGTAATGAAGTTCGACTACCGCGATTACGAAATAAATCTTCTCGATACCCCTGGCCATCAGGACTTTTCAGAAGATACCTACCGCGTTCTGACTGCCGTCGATAGCGCCCTGATGGTAATCGACAGCGTCAAAGGCGTCGAAACCCAGACCGAAAAACTCATGTCGATCTGCCGCATGCGAAATACCCCGATCATTACCCTGATCAACAAACTTGACCGCGAAGGTCGCATGCCACTCGAACTTCTTCAGGAAATAGAAGACAAGCTGCAGATCGAATGTACACCGCTATCATGGCCAATTGGCATGGGCAAGACCTTTAAGGGCGTCTACAATATTTACCGCAAACAGATCGTGCTCTTCAGACCTGGCGAAGCACGCCGCCCCCAGGATACCATCAAAATCAGGGATCTGTCTGACCCAAAACTCGACGAAATTCTCGGTTTTCAGGCACAAGAACTGCGTGACGACCTCGAACTGCTCGAAGGGGCCGCCGCACCCTTCGACCGCGAGCATTATCTGCGCGGAAATCAGACCCCGGTTTTCTTTGGCAGCGCCCTCAATAACTTCGGTATCCAGGAACTGCTCGACGCATTTGTTGAACTTTCACCGCCGCCAACCCCACGCCCCAGTGAAACCCGCATCGTTTCACCCTACGAAGCCGATTTTTCTGGGTTCGCCTTTAAAATTCAGGCCAACATGGACCCGGCACACCGCGACCGTATCGCATTTGTAAGAATCTGCTCCGGAAAATTCACCCGGGGCATGAAGGTCATGCATCACCGCCTCGGTCGAGAAATTACTCTTGCCAATGCCACGATTTTCATGGCCCAGGATCGCCAGAACGTTGAAGAAGCTTATCCGGGTGATATAATTGGCATTCATAACCGCGGCACGATCAAAATAGGCGATACCTTCACGATTAAAGAACCACTCAAGTTTACGGGAATTCCAAATTTTGCCCCCGAAATTTTCAAACGGGTCATTCTCAAAAACCCGCTCAAAACCAAGCAATTACAGAAAGGCCTGCAGCAACTCTCAGAAGAAGGAGCAGTGCAGGTTTTCAAGCCACTGTTCGGCAATGAGTATATTCTTGGGGCAGTCGGGGTTCTGCAATTTGACGTCACCATGTCGCGCCTTAAAGAAGAATACAGCGTCGATGCTATCTATGAAACCATCGAATATTCGATTGCCCGATGGGTAACCAGCGACAACCAGGCCAAGCTTGAAGAATTCAAAAAGCGCTATAAAACGAGCCTGGCATACGACACCGCCGAAGCTCTCACCTTTATGGCCCCTGATAAATGGCGCCTGAACTACGTGATCAAGGAATGGCCTGAAATTAAATTTTTCGAGACCCGCGAACACGAATAAACAAACGGCAACAAAAACAGACAGAGCCTGACCCTCAGGTCAGCAATCTGTCTGTTTTTGTACTTTAATGAACAAAGCAAAATGCCGATATATATATCAGAGTCTAAATTGAGGAGGCCAGAATGAAACGAGATAAAAGTTCCAGACCCGCCCTTCAGCCTGAATGCACAAACTGCAGCAGATTCGCCATATTCAGAACCCCATGTGATGCCGCATTCTGCATCTTCAGACAAAAAAACGACCGCCCCGACTGGATCATTCTCTAAACCGGCAGGCAAAATCAGTAAGCCAGCATAAACGCATCAGATTAATCAATTAAGGCTGTTCGCCATAACGAGAGACCCGGGTGTTGAGGCAAAAAAAGATAAGCCCAGCCAGTGCATTGTCAAAAATGCTATTGAATGCAATCCTGGTGGCGAAAACCCGAGATTTAAAAACAATACGGACTGGCCGTCTCAAACGTTCTGGCAAGACTGCCCGACATTTTATCTTGATTGCACTTTTGTCTTGATTGCACTTTTGTCTTGATTGCACTTTTGTCTTGATCGTAATTTTTATCAAGATTTCTCTCTCTGCTCGATTGTGAAAAAATTCACCTTTAAGCCAAAAACGCGAAAAAAAATCTGAGACTTTTGCTCAGTGATTTAACCTCAACCAGTCTTTTGACTGTACAGCTCTCTTGTCTGACGTTACGGCCCCTCACCTTGTCCTGGCTTGAGAAACTCGAGCGGATGGTACAAAGGTTCGGCGTCTCTCTGACTTCAGTATATCAGAAAATTTCTGACCTTACCAGACAAGCATAAAAAATAGCTGCAAAGATGACTCTGTGTTAAAATGGCAAAAAATCCTGAGGTTAAAAATGAGCGCACTTGAACAAACTTCTGCCATTGAAATAAAAGAAACCCGCATCTCCTTTTCTGAATCCGGAAAAGGAGAACCCATACTGTTTCTGCACGGCAACCCCGGCAGTCGCCGCGATTTTTCGGCGATTCTCGCCGATGCGAACGCACCGGCGTGCCACATGGTCATGCCCGACCGACCCGGCCATAACGGCAGCGAAGAACTGTTGAACGAAAGCAACGACCCATGGCTCGACACCAATGTCTACGCTGAGTTTATCGACCGGCGTTGCAATGGCAAAACCTGGCTGTTCGGCTATTCAATGGGCTGTAATATTGCCTGTCGTATTGCCATCAAGTTTCCCGACAAGGTCAAGGGTATTATCATGGCTGCTCCGTATCTGGTCCCTGACAAACCCTCAGAAAAACCAAGCTCGCTTCCTGACCTCGCGCACGGCGCCATACTTGGCACCGCCCTCGGGTTACTTTTGCCTCTGCTTTCGCAGACGAAAATGACCCAGCACCTTGAAAAGGTTTTTGCACCCGGGTCGCTGAGCGAAGACTACCGTGATACCTGGCTGCCTCGTTATACCCGCTTTGAATCGCTGATGGCAATGATGATCGACAAAAACGCCATGTTGCGCACCATCGGCGACGTTGAAGCAGGTCTTGATAAAATCAGTTGCCCGGTAATCGTGCTGAGCGGCGAGCAGGATTCTGTTTGTTCGGCCGAAAATCAGAAAAAGTTTCTGACCTCAAAACTGCCGGGCGCCCGAATTATCAATATCAGCGACGCAGGTCATGCTCTGCCATTGACACATCCGCAGGAGTGCCTTAAAATCATTGCCGAAGTGCTCTGCGGCAAATAGCTTCTTGCGAAGATAAACAACCGCAAACCCCGACAAACGAGGAACTATGGCAACATTTCTAAACCAGTATGTACAATACCAGAAACCGCAGATCAGCATGCTGGCGGCACTGAGTCTGCCCCTGGCCGGCGCTGTCTATAATTTTGGCTGGCGCTCGGCAGTTTTCGTGTTCTTTTCTATGTTCTGTTGCTGGCTGACAGAATATCTTTTCACCCGCCGCACCGGGAAACCTGCATCGGCGGCATCCCTGGTCACCGGCGCCCTGCTGGGCCTGATTTGCCCTCCCAACGTGCCATTCTGGCAGATAGCCGTCGGCGGCATCTTCTGCACGGTCTTCGCCAAAATGGCCTTTGGCGGCTTTGGCAAAAACATCTTCAACCCTGCCATGGTTGGGCGCTGCTTTCTTTACATCAGTTTTCCGGCTACTCTTGCCGCGACCTGGTATGTGCCGTTTCAAGGTGGACCGGCGGGGTTTGCCGCTTTCACCACTCAAACCAGAACCGCAGCAGTTGACACCAGTATGTTTAATATTGACGCGGTCACCAGCGCCACGACGCTGACCGCCGCGAAGCGTCTCAACATGCATCGCCGCGAGGCCCTCGCCGCCCAGAATACTGCTGAAGCCGACCGGGCCTTGCAGGCATTTTCAAACATTCCCATTACCCGGCTTTTCTTTGGCAACATCAATGGCTGCCTGGGCGAAACAAGCTCACTGCTCATTATCTTGAGCATGGCTTACCTTCTCTATCAGAAGATTCTTTTTATTCCTCTTCTTATCGGGCCGTTAATCGGCATTCTGCTCGCCAAACTCATGTTGCATCTTGCAGGCCTTGAGACCCTGCCACTCGTTCAAGGCTATCTGGTCAACCTGTTTGCCGGTGGCACGCTATTTGCCGCGGTTTTTATGGTCACCGAACCGATCACCGCCCCGATGAATAACAAAGCTCGCTGGGTCTACGCCATATTGATCGGTTTTCTTGCCGCGGTCATACGCAGTCTGTCGGCCTTCAATGCCGGCTTCATGTTTGCCATTCTGCTCGGCAACACCTTCGGGCCAATCATCGAAATCGGCATTATTGAGCTCGAAAAACTGCAAAAAAAGGAACAGACGGTATGAACGACAAGATAAAAACCGTTTTGTTTACCGTTGTGGTTACTGCCATCTTTGTCAGCATGGTCAGCGGAGTTAACGCTCTGCTCATCGATAGAATCACCGCCAATCGCACCATTGCCCGCCAGAAAGTCATACTTAATCTTTTCGGGCTGACGGTGCCGGCCAGCGAACAGCAGATTCCGGCTCAATTTGCTGCCGGTATCACCAGAGTAAGTTTTCCGGCAAGGCCAGATGCAGAATGTTATAAGTTGACCCAGGCTTCTGACGGTTTGTTTGTCGTCGCCTTCACAGGGCAAGGTTTCTGGGACAACATTTCAGGCTTCATCGCCCTGGACCTCAAAAACCGCCTGGTCAAAGGCCTTGAGTTCACCCAGCATGGTGAAACACCAGGTCTGGGGGGCCGCATCAGCGAGCCTGAATTTAAAGCCAGGTTTAATGGCAAACCATTCACCACTCTTCGCCCGGACGGACGTTGGCTGAAACTGGTGGCCGAAAAAACTGCGAGCAAACCCGACGAAGTCGATGGCATAACTGGCGCAACCGGCACTTCGAACGCCATCGAAAAAATTGTGAACCATACGATCAGCAATTTCCTGACATTGAATGAAGGGGGAACCCACCCATGAAAGGCTTTGCCGCATTTAAACGCATGCTCTGGGATGAAAACCCTGTAATCGGGCAGATTCTCGGGATATGTTCAGCCCTGGCAGTGACCAATCTGGTCAAAAATACTCTGGTAATGTGTCTGGGCCTCATTTTTACCCTGATGATGTCGTGCCTGACCGTTTCATTGATGCGCAACGTTATACCGCGCCAGGTGCGCATGATCATTCAGGTTCTCATCATCGCCGCTTATGTAATTTTTATTAAAATCGTTCTCGATGCCTTTATGCCTGATATAAGCAATGAACTCGGGCCTTATGTCGGCCTGATCATCACCAACTGTATTGTTATGGGCCGCACCGAAGGTTATGCCATGGGCAACAAGCCTCTAGACTCGGTTTTCGACGGGATCGGTGCCGGGGTTGGTTATTCACTGGTATTGCTGCCGATTGCCATGATTCGCGAACCTCTCGGGCTGGGCACTTTTTTTGGGATGCAGGTGTTTCCACCTGAATGGACCAAATGGAACATGATGGTCATCGCCCCGAGCGGTTTTTTTGCCCTTGCCACTTTTATCTGGGTCACCCGGGCCTATAAAGCAGGGGGGGCTGCCAAATAATGGATATTCAAAACATTCACCCTCTGGTAATTTTCTTTGCCGCCATTACTACTAACAATATTCTGCTGACCAATTTTCTGGGTATGTGCTCTTATCTTGCAGTTTCAAAAGACCTCAAGAGTTCGCTGGGCCTTGGCGTAGCGGTAATTTTCGTGTCAACCTGCACCGCGCCGCTTAACTGGCTGGTATATTACAAACTGCTCGTGCCTTTTGGCCTTGAATACTTGCAATATATCGCTTTTATAATCGTCATCGCCGCTTTTACGCAGATTATCGAGATGATTATCGAAAGGGTAAGTACGGTTCTTTATTTGACCCTTGGGATTTTTTTGCCGCTGATCACGGTTAATTGCGCTATTTTCGGCTGCGTTCTCTTTCTGGTAATCAGGCAATATACATTTATTCAGTCAATTGCCTACGGAATGGGCGCCGGCACGGGCTGGGCGCTGGCAATTCTGGCGCTGGCTGGCATCAGAACCCGAATGGAAAAGAAATCAAAAGTTATCCCCGAGCTTGAAGGCCCCGGAATCGCCCTGATCATTACAGGCGTTATCGCGATGGCTTTCATCGGCTTCTCTGGCATCGTTAAAATCAACTGATAAGGTAGCAATCATGTTAACTGCAATTCTGGTTATCTGCGCCCTGACCGGCGGACTTACCATACTGCTGCTGATCGCCGAATCCGTGTTTGCGAATTACGGCGAGGTCAATATTGATGTTAATAAGGGCGAAAAAACCTTCAAAACCAGGGGTGGCTCAAGTCTGCTGCGCACCCTTTCGAGCCAGAAGCTTTTTCTGCCATCGGGCTGCGGAGGGCGTGGCAGTTGCGGAACCTGCAAATGCAAGGTTCTTGAGGGCGGCGGGCCTTTGCTGCCCACCGAAACGCCGTATCTGAACGATGAAGAACGCAAAACCGGCATACGCCTGTCTTGCCAGCTCAAAGTCAAGAACGACATCAAGATCGAGGTTCCAGAAGAGCTTCTCAGCATCAAGGAATTTGAAACTGTAATCGAGAAAATTACCGATTATACCCACGACATCAAGGGTCTGCGCTTTAAACTGGCCGAAGGTGAAACCATAAAATTCAGAGCCGGCCAGTTTGCCAACCTCTTCAGCAAGCCCTATGACGACGTAAAAGAAGAGACTTCGCGCGCCTATTCCATCAGCTCAGCCCCCAGCGACAACCGCGCCATAGAACTGGTGGTCAGATACGTGCCGAATGGCATGGTCACCACTTATGTTTTCAAGCATCTGCACGAAGGTGACCGGGTTAAACTGATCGGCCCGTTCGGCGACTTCTTTCTGCGTGATACTGACCGCGAAATCGTCTGTATCGCCGGCGGGTCAGGCCTGGCACCGATTCGCAGCATCATTCTCGACATGATCGATCGTGGCATCACCAACCGCAAAGCGACCTTCTTCTTCGGTGCCGTATCGACCCGTGACCTTTATTACGTCGAAGAGTTCAAAGCCATCGAGAAACAGCACCCATGGTTCAAATTCATACCGGCTCTTTCTCGCGACGACAGCGGGCACCCCTACGCCCGAGGGCTGATTACCAACGTTGTTGCCGACAACTACAATGACATGAAGAATATCGAGGCCTATCTGTGCGGCAGCCCTGGCATGATCGATGCCTGCGAAAAAATGCTGACCGGCAAGGGTATGCCAAAAACCCAGATTTTCTACGATAAATTCTCTTGAGAAAGGACAGGCAAAGTGAAACAGACACCTGAACTTGATCTGGTGCAGGCGAAAATGCAGCCCGGGGTGCTTACTCTCAAAGGGTTTCTTGGCAACGACGACCGAAAGCTTGCCGACATTCTGGCCGCAGACGCGCAAAGTCTAGGCAACCTTGGTATAACCACAACAGCAATCGCCGGGCGCCTGCAACAACTGGCTGACCGGGGCACAGATCTCATGGAAGAAGAAATACTGGTCGAAAACCGCTACCGCATCAAAGTGCGTGATGACCGTGGCAAGATACCAAGCCCCTGGGGTGACGGGCTATTCGAGAAGGGCGACGTCGATCTCTTTGACACGGTAACCGGCCATTCACTAAAATGGAACCGCCTGACCCTGCGGCTTCTGAGCGCTCACGGCTTCTGTGGCGGCCTGGCAAGCGAATACCGGCTTGACCCGCAACGGGTTCAGGAAGTATTGAGCCTGCCACCAACCAGCGATAACTGAGAGCGACCAAACGACGCAAAAACAAACCGGCGCCCTGCAATCAAGCGGGGCGCCGGTTTGTTTTTAATCGTTACATCAGAAGTCAGAAATCTGATCTACATATTCTGGTTTATCAACGAACGGGTTGCGGTTGTTCTGAAAATTCTGCACCCGGTCATTGCGCTTCATTTCGAGTTCGTCTACCGGGTCTTCTTTGTGCCATTTGCGGAGTGTGGTTTCTTCGTCATCGGCGATGCGCATGCCATAACGAATTGCGAAGTAGAACATGCCTCTGGCAGTGTTGCCGCGCTGTTCTTTGCGAACTTCAAAAGAATCGCCATCTGATTTGCTGCCGCCTTGTTCCCAGGCGGGGTTGCTGATAGTGCTGAACGGGTTGTTGCCACGAATACCATTAGCCTTAGAATCAGCCGGGAAAAGGTGATGCAGGTCGCACTTGGCGATGCCAACCGCACCTTTTGACTGCGGCCAGGAATGTTCGACGTTCATGTTGGTAGCATCAGGTTCGCCGCTGGTTTTGAGTTTGCGGCCAGTATAAACGCATTCAACATAACCGGCGCGATTATCAAGATCGCTGAAAATGAGATCCTGGGCACGCTGATAGCCAACCGATACATGGTTGTTGACCAGACTTAACAGTTCTTTTTTAAGAGCTTCATCGCGGAGAGAAGCGGCCCGATCATACATGGTCGCGCCTTTTTCAAGGTCAGGAACAGTAAGATTGCCTTTAATATCAAAGGGGTCAGTCAGGTCGCCTGAAATGTGCGAATAAAGCTTATTGAGAGCGTCACGGGTCTTGTAGACGCTGATCTGGCATTTGGGTGCATGCTGCTCGATTTCGTCGAGGTGGAGCATTATTTCTTTGTACAGGGCCTGGGGAGACTTTGCTGGCCGTTGCTTATCGGCTGCGTCACTGCACAATGAAAAAGAGAAGAAAAACATTACGGTTAATGCGATACTTAATACGTTGTGGCGCCTCATGGCTACCCCCTTATGATACTCATTACTTGTCAGGGCTTACAACATTAAAACACCTGGGCAAACCGAAGTTTGTACATTGAATTATGCCAGTTTTTTCGCGAACCCGCAAGTTTAGAACAAAAATTTTAGCAATTCTCGGTCAAAAGCTATAGATTTCTATATTAAAGTTGCGAGGCGAGAAGACGGGATTGCTTTTTCGGAAGCTTGTGAGCGAAGCGAATCGCTGGAGAAAAAGCAACCCGGCTGATAGGCCGAAGCTGCCACTTTTAAAAGACGACTTGTTAAGCACAAGTAGCTTTTGACGCGAGTTACAAAACTCCCCCGAGAATTGCTGCAAAAATTTCTTCGCAAGCAAAGATTGATCGTCGAACGGACACTTGATTTCAGAGAGCAAATTCTGGCAAAATTCCTTGCATGATAGCTGTTCATATTGCAGAATAGACTGTAGTCTGGGTAATTTGGGTAGTTTAGCTCCCCACATCAAGGTCGCATCAACTTGGAAGATCTGCAAAGCCTGATAAGCGAACTTTCGGCGCCGGTAAAAACTTTCCGGATCTTTGCCATCGAGAAAGCAATCCGGACAGGTGCGGCCGTCGAACTGCAACGCGCTCTGCAACTGCAACGCAGCGTTGAAGAAGACAGCGAGTGTCAGATGCTGCTCGACCACGCCATTGCTTCGGTTGAAGAGCGTCTGGCGAACCGTGGTCAGCCGCAGAGTAAAAAAAGAACCAGTGTCTCCCCCGATGAATTCGCACGCATGAGTGCCCCTGAACAACTTCATGCGATCAGCCGCACCCCGGCAGCTACCCTTAAAAAAGACAGCCTGAAAACCCTGCAATTTCTGTGGCAGAACGCAACCAGCGCGGTTGTCAGGGCCGAGATCGTCAAGAGATGCTCGCAATTCTGGCCAGAAGAGCTGGTTGAACTGCTCGAAAGCAATCTTTACAGTGGCTCCCAGGTATTGCAGATCGCCTGTCTTGAGGCTGTTATAACCAGTTTTCCCGAACGATTGCAGAAACACTTTGACCGACTGGTAATGTCACCTGACCCGGTTGTCAGAGCTACCGCCATCAGGGGTCTGGCCCGACGACACCCCCAGAGTGCCGCGATCTTTCTCTCGCAATCCCTCAGAAAAGGCGATTATTACACACGCCTTGCCGCCCTGCGTGCTATCTCGGTCATGCCCTTCAATCTGAATCGTTCAAGCCTGGTTGAACTACTTGCCTGCGAAAAAGACGAAAAACTGCTGAAAATCATCGCAGCGATTATCATCTCAAACCCCGACCGGGAAATGCCCTTCAGAATCTGCGACATCATCGAGAAGGCACCGGTTTCGCGACGCGAATTTCTGCACGACCTTCAGAAAAATTGCTGCGCCATGCTTAAAATGGCCGAGATCTGCCCTGATTTTCAGCAATATCTGGCCACTTTAAAAAAATACCCAAACCGGCTCAAGGCGCGGCAGTTCGTGCAAAACTGCATGAACACCTGGGAAAGCGCTGACCAGCTCACCAGAAGTGAACTCGTAATTCTGCTGCGCGAAAAAATGCAGGTCGAAGAAGTCAAAGAAGCGGTTACGGCTCTGGCCGCGGGAGAATCATCTGAACTTTTGCAACTGGCCAGCGAGAAGCCCGCGATCAAGGCTGAACCCGTGGCCACGCCTGAACCAGGCAACGAACAGAATTTGTTAAAAAGATTGCTGCGAATCAGAATAGCCGGCGAAAAAGACGCGATTGAAACAATCGAAACCGCCTTCAAAACAGGCAAACCGTCTGGCAACCTGCTTCCGGCAGCCTTCAGGGCCGCAGTATTCTGTCAGGACGCTCGCTGGCGTGAAAAAGCATCTGCCTTTCTGCGCAGTGATAACGAAGATCTGGTTGCCACTGCCCTTGAGTATCTGAGTAATTTTGATAACGACGGCTTCATGCTGCAAATCCGCAATTTTATCAATTCGCCCTCTATGGTCATCAGAACTGCTCTTTTGCGCAGCCTGTGCCGTGAGAACCCTGATTCGGCACGCCAGCTGCTCGCCTCAATGCTCAACGACAAAGAGCTTAAAGTCAGAGGCAAAGCCATCAGTTCACTCGTGCATTTCGAGTTTGCCGGTATCCGCGACCTGCTTACCGCTTTTCTAGAACGCGAAAACAATATTGAGCAATTGACCGCCTGCCTGTCGTTCTATCTGGCAAACCCTGTAATGGAAAGCGTTTATGACCTCGACCGGCTTTCGAGAATAAGGCCCACCCTGCAACACGTGTTTGAGAAGCCCCGCGAATCAATAAGAGAGACTCTTCTTGAATTCAATATCGCCTCAGAAAGCGATATCAATAGTTATCTTGAGAAGCGGCGTTGCGAAGAAACTGAAAAAAAGGCTTCAGAAACCGAAGCCAAAGAAACAGCCAGACTGAACGATCTGGCCGGCAAAATCAGCTGGAACAGCATTTCAGACAAGCTGCCCGATTTGTCAGAGTTCTACCCGGTCATCAAAAAAGGCTTTCTGGCCGTCATGTTTCTGCTTGCTCTCTTCTTTTTCCTGTCAGGCTCAGGCGAAGAAACCGCCACGCCGCATACCGAGGGCTATACGCCGGTCGCTGCCGAGATTACCGAATTCAGACTTAAAATCACCTCTATCAGTAGCCATGATGGCTCGATACTGGCCTTAGCAGACGATGATCGCAAAATTCTCGCCCTTCCGAGGCCCGGAAAAGCATTCGTTGCGCGGCCCGGAGACAGCATCACAATCAGAGCGATGCCCTTCCGGATTTTGCCAGATCAAACGCTGGCGGTTAAAACAATCGAAGTAATAAATTCACGATAATTATGTTATCTTTTTGCAGGCTGGCCCGTAGTATTTAGCGAAGGAACTGATATGTGAACAATGACAGAGAATTTTCTCGGCTGATCGAAGAAACATGGCGATCACTGGGCTTTTTTCTGAGATATCTCGGCCTGCCTGAAGCTCAAATCGACGACATTGCCCAGGAAGCGTATCTCAAGGCCTTCAAAGCCTTCGACAGATTTGAATCAGGGCGCTCTTTCAAGTCATGGCTGTTTTCGATAGCAAAAAACACCTTCATCGACTGGACAAGGCGCCAGAAGTGCCAGCGCCAGTTTATGGAGGCAAGTTTTACCAAAGACTACTGCGAAACCTTTGAAGACTCTGCCAACAATCGCAATCAGGTTCGTGACCTGCTCTCAAAGCTCACTGCAGAAGAACAGGTGTTGATTGAACTGAGGTTTTTTCAAGAACTGCCCTTCGCAGAAATAGCCGAGCTGACCAGCCTCAGCATCGGTGCGGTTAAAATGAGAATGATGCGCATTCTCGACAAGCTGAAAGCTGGCTGGCAGAAGGAAATTTATGACCAGAACCTGTGAAAAATTCGTTGAAGAGCTGACTTCGGGTAACCGGCAGTTCTCTACCGAACTGCTCGAACATCTGGCCGGGTGCCCCGAATGTCAGCAGGCAGCCGCATCGCTCAACCTTCTCGCCGCAAATCGCAAACCCCTGTCAGGAAGCGAAGCCGCCTCGATTGCCGCAGTGCTCAAAATGGTTAACGCAGATGCGGCAGTGTCTTCCGCAGCCGCCGGGTCGACAGCCACAAATACCGCATCTTTAACGTTACGCTACGTGCTGCTTGCAACCCTCGGCATTGCAATTATCACCTCGATTCTCGTTAACAGCAGCATTGACCAGCAACGCAAAGCGATGCAGCCTCCCCCACCTCTTCGCCAGATTCAGCCTGCCATGCCATCGGCTTCCGGCGCCATTCAACCAGAAGCCGTTCTGCCCGAAGACTCGCTGTTGCCACCGATAGAATACGATGA
>Ga0116171_10001396_pt1 | contig 24028 bp, 12 predicted proteins | sample AD_JPNHW2_MetaG_FD_89798 | JGI IMG/M metagenome (GOLD analysis project Ga0116171, IMG submission 89798) | Active sludge microbial communities of municipal wastewater-treating anaerobic digesters from Japan - AD_JPNHW2_MetaG | ecosystem: Engineered > Bioreactor > Anaerobic > Digestate | place...
GCGGCATTCCCGGGGGCCGGATGGGTTAAACAAGGTGGCGAAAACCGTTTCGATTCCAGGGCCATTAATGGCCATTTGGCGAGGTCGAAATCAGCCGTATTTTGGCAAATGGGACGATATAGGAGCTTATTTTCCACACGAACAGAAAAAAAGGATTTTGCGGGGATTTTTGGCAGGGGCCCGGGCAGGAAACCGGGAAAAGGGGCCCAATTTGGGCGTATTTTCCCCCGGAGTAATTACCCTCATTTTAAGCTCCGTTTTCAGTTTTCCCGGTGAGGCCACAAACAAGACTTTTAGCCGATGCCTTATCAATCAACTCTCGGTAGCACCAGAGATTGAAGACTCCACATGCTCTTTTGAGGTCCGCTTCGGGGTCGTCCATGCGTTTTGAGAATTTTTTACGAAAACGGAAAAGTTCGCGCCTTCAAGGGGATCGTCACAGGCAACAAACGTCTCGCTCGAATGCGTCTTTGTGAGTTTCACGAGCAGTTTTCCTGTACCTCGGGTCTTCCTTCTTTTGAAGCGCCCGGGCTGACCGGGCCCACCGGTCCTGATGTGCTGTTGACTCACTGGCGTTACACGGGGAAATGTCATCCCCATCACGACACCTCCAGCGTCCGGCTGCCCGTTGGGACGCAAAAATCTGCACTGCCGCAAGGGTACGGGAGGTGAGATCGGATGCCATTTCTCTTCAACCACAAACGATCCCGATGAAGTTATCCGCCTTTCGTGCCAGCGACAAGAATGTGCGGTCGCTCTCCGGGGGATAAAGGATGACAGAATCACGGGAACTAACCCTGCTTTTTTTCTTTGAGGGCCAGACTCACAACCTTACATTCGTACGGGTGAACCATAGCATCGACTGACGTTGCCTGGTTTTTACCCGACACCACTTTTATCGTATACTCCCCGACAGGTATGTACTGGAAGGTGAACGGGGTTTTCTCATCAGTGTTTTTATTGTTGATGTAAATTTTACCCCCGGACGGATCGCTTGTCACATTAAGCGTTCCGTAAAGATAGGGCTCCATCACAAACCTGCGGATCAGGTCCTTGTTTACTACGTGAATCACGGTTTGCGCGGGCAGGTATCCCGGTTTTGAAAGGGTGACTACGTGCTGGCCGTCAGAAATGTTGTGTATCGTGTAGGGTGTGGCATATCCCGTTGCGTATCCGTCGATATTAATATCAGCACCTGCGGGATCGGATTCCACGTACAGGTTCCAGAACGTATATGTGCGTGGTTCTAACTGGATCTCCGTGAGATCGATGGAAAACACCATCATGTCGGAAAGATACGAATCATTCTGTTTTATCGAGATGAAGTTATCCAGACTACCCGACTGGAGATTTACCGCTGACGGGATCTGGTATTGAATCGTCAGGCCGTTTACCGTAAACGTGGATCCGTAATATGCCGATGAGTTGATGACCGGGGCCAGCACGTAGGGATTTTCCGCAACCGAAAACGATACCGGTGTGATCACCCCGTTATCGACCCATGCGTCCTTGGTATCGATCGGGAATGCAACATTTTGCCGGGAACTTCCTGTCATCGGTGAGCCTTTTTTCATCACTTTTACCGTATGCCTGCCGTTCTGGAGCCCATAGATCACACCGGGTGTAGTAAGACTGGTTTTCTTCCCGTCCACGTAAATGACAGCATCCTCCGGCATCGATTCCACGTAGATCCCACCGTAAGTTTCCTGGTCCATGAGGGTATCCTTGCCTTCGTTAACTTTTTCCCGCAGGATCAGTTTGGATTCTGCTGCAGACATATCGAATTTCAGCGTCTCGTTTGTCGTGATCAGGATGCGTTCCTCTGCGGATTCAAACCCAGATCGTTCAACGGATATCGTATGGTTTCCCCCCCGCAACGGCTCTATTGTTGCCGGGGTTGTTTGCCCGGTATACTGGTAATCGACAAAGATCAAAGCCCCGGAGGGGTTGGAGAGCACGCGTACCGCATATATATGTTGCGAGGGATCGATGCTCTCAACCACCGGCCCGGATGCTGCACTGGACGAGGAGGATTCCACAAGATCCGGGGATGGCGTGGCACCCGTTCCGGTCGCAGGTACCACTTCTGCTGAAAGGGTGTCAGTCTCGTCGTTATCAGGGACACTGCCGTTTTCCCGGATGAACAATATGAAGTTCCGGTTTTCCATGTAATCCCCTTTTGTCGATAAAATGTTACTTCCCATGGTCGCATTGTTGTTTGCGGCAAGAACAGATCCGGTTACATCCAGGGTCGCGATGCTGATATCCGATGATCCTGCGGTCAATGCGTCACTCCATGTCTTGCCGTTGAACGTGATCTGGTTATTATCACCCGATGTTCCCGATGCGGCGGTACTCACGGCAATAAGTTTTGCCGTCTTAATTTTTGACGTGTCAACGCTCCCGGGGAACTGCATATTTGTAGTTACATTTGCCAAATCCACCTGAAAATCAGGATTTGCATTGACTACATCCGATCCTTCGCCGATCCAGTATTCCATCGGCGGGGCCTGCGGATCTTCGTAAATCGCCACCATCATGATCCCGTATACCGCAACTTCATCCCTGGCACTCCCGGTATTTGTGATAGTGAACAGCTGCATCCCATTCCACAAATAGTCCGGGTTAAGGGAATAGCAGAGGGTTTCAGCGGGGTAATCGTAGATCCCATAGCCTTTGCGGTCAAGATAGCGTTTGTCTTCCCGGAGCGTATCGTCGTTATAATTGACCCGGATTGATGCCTTTTTCCCCGTTGAATCCCCGGCGTTGTGGCTCCATGTGGTATAAACGTATAACCGGGCATCTGTTACCGTGGCATTTTTGGGGATATTCACGGACACGGCATAGGACATACTGGCATCTTTTTCCAGAAGACCTGAATACTTGCTGTCGTTTGCAATGAGAAGCCCACCGTCGATTGTCCCGTGGCGGTACAATGACAGGGATCTGCCACTGTACCCGGTGGAATCAGAGGATCCCGCCTGCAAACGGGTTTCATCGGTTCCGGAGGAGTTCGTAAGTACAAAAGAGACCAATGCTGATTCATCTTCAGTGACCGTAACACTCGTAATCTGGTCGGCAAACCCGGATTTTTTTAAGGTAACGGTGTGATCGCCGATCATAACACCCTCAAGGGTGGTGTCGACCTGTACGGACTGGTTGATCCCGTCTAAAAATACCCAGGCGCCTTTCGGGTCCGAACTCACATCAATCGACCCGTTTATTTGTTCCAGATCGACGTGTAAAGTCACATTTCCGTTCTTGGATATGGTAACGGTTTTCTCGTCTGGTTCTCGGTAACTCTGGTTGTTCTCCAGGCGGACCAGAACTGAGTGTTCACCGGTTGTTATCCCGGCAATCGTCACGTTGGTCTGCATCTGGGTATCCTTCTCATCGATAAGGATCTCGGCACCCGGAGGGTTGGAGGTTACACATAGTGATCCTGTAGGGTTTTGCGGCACGGTTACCGAGAGCAGGGCAAGGGGGATTTTAAAATACCCTCCCTCGCTCCCTTCTTTGTACTCAAGCGAACTGTCCTCGCCCGTGACGATTGAATCGATCACATCGGTCCATGTATCTGAGCCAAAATATGCACCCCGGGGAGTTCCCGAAGATTTTTTCTCGCTGTTAAAGGAATATGTGCCGTCAGTACTTGCCATGTATAAAACGGACAACCTGGCATCGGGCTCCATCTCTGACGAATCTTCAAAATCCGATGGAATTTTCGATGTGCCAAACGAAGTTTCACCAACATACCCATCATCCTTGTTGGTGTTCATCGCATCGTGGCCCTGGTTAATCCAGTAATACACCTCATTGTTGCTGCCATCGTTATAGGCAACAACAAGCGCGATGAATTTGATACGGCCGTCAAACGAGGAACTGACTTTGTCTGTCGTGACGCTGACACCGGCTGAATTTTCGGTAATTTTATCCTTGACATCGTACCACATCAGGTAATCACTGGTCACCCGGTTCATGTGGTCGTTTACTATGACCGGGCCACTCCCGCCATCCCCGGGAAAACTGTATGGCACGTTCAGATTTTCATTACCGAGACTTGTTTCATACACCCCGTCGCCATTAGTATCAAAGGTCACGTGGGCAATCCCATTGTAATTATTCTGCATGTGTCCGCAATAGACCGCAACATATACCCTTGCCCAGTCAATCGAGGTATGTTTTGGCAGAGTAAACGATTTCTGGGCGGACGTGGCAAACCCGGGATAGGCATCAAACCAGAGCCCCCCGGAAACCACTCCGCTTTGTTCTGTTTTAAGGGGAATTCCCCCATAATAGGGATTTGCGCTGGCCACGGAAACCAGGAATACTATCCCGATTATCAGGAAAAGATGGATCGGCCGAAAACTCCGGACCTGTTTTAATCCCGCCCGGACCGCACTCCTGTCTTTACCGGATGCTGTATGCTTCCGTGATGCAGGATCAGTACCGGGCGAGTACATACCATTGTGTATTTTAAAATCTGATTATTAAACACTATTTAATTTTTCTTCACACTTTTTGAGACTTATAATAGGAATACGGCGAAAAATCACCCGATATAGGGAGGTCAGAGACCAGGCAAACCAATGGGGAATGATGCCGGGTAATCCTTTGTAAAAATAACAGGGATGGGATATCCGGTTCATTTACGGCGTCCATGTATTTTACGGGTACATATACAAAGACGTGTTTGTTCCGGCAACGAAGCGTTGCGCATATTCATCAAGGATTGCTGGAGGACTCACATCGTGGAACTGATCCGGGTGAAGAGCATAAGCGAAATACAACAGGCCAATTACCGCACGAGGGCCGTAGACGATATCATTCGACATCACGTACACGCGACCGTTCTGTACCGCACTCACGTTTCTGATGCCGTCCCGTGCCTCAAGTTTTGACCGGACTTCCTGGAATGTCAGGTTTTTCTGGGTGGAGGCAACCACTTTGATAATAACATCGGGATTTTCCGCATAGACCCACTCGGCATTCACCTTGGGGGAGGACGCAGGCAGGAGTCCTGCGATATTACTGCCCCCTGCCAGGGAAAGGAGCGTGTCAGCACCGCTTCCCCCGGTAAGAGTGGTGTAGTCGGAATAGGATTCGAAGTATACTCTCGGCACGGAACCTGTCGGTAAATTCGCGGTACGCGATTGTGTCAGGGCCTCATACTTCTGGAGGAATTCTATGTACTCGCCAGCACCCTTATCATGGCCGGTAATATTGCCAAGTTTTCGTGTATCTGATGCAAGCGTATCGATTTTGTAACAATCGATCTGGAGTACCGATATGTTTGAAGCAGTGATTTTATCGATGTTTTTGGGGAGGTAACTTGCATAGCTGACAACTGCATCCGGGTGCAGCGAGAGGATCTTCTCGACATCAGGAGCCTGCCAGGTGCCGATACTTTCAATATCCGCAAACTGCGGGCCAAGAACCGGATGGTTTTTTACCGTGTCCGATACGCCGACTATCGTGTCTTTTGCCCCGATTGCCATAAGGAGTTCCGCTGCATTTGCATTGGTGACAATGATGCGCTTGACCGGAAGCGTCAGGGCCGGAGCGAGTGTGGGAGACGGCCCGGGGGTAACGGTCCCCGTGGTGATATTCGTTTTTACCGGGGTTTTTTCTGAAGCGGGGGACGATACGCACCCTGCAGCGGCTACGACACATGCGGCCAGACAAAGCATGACAAGCAGGCGCACTTCCGGCAATACAACCGCACGCCGGGTCCATGAATACAAACTGTTTTTTTTCATCATCAGATCATCCGTTTTTTTTTTATTGTGCAGGGTGGGGGGTTCGAAGAGGGTTTTCCCCGAGGCAGCCATGCGGGAGTTTACGGGTGGTGGATTGCCTCCACCGGGTTGAGTCGGGCCGCTTTTACTGCCGGATAGATTCCTGAGACGAGCGAGAGGACGACTGCAAGCAAAAACCCGGCAACCAGGATCTGCGGCGTGACAAGCGCAAGGTCGTACCGTGCAAAACCGGAGAACAGATCACCCATCTGGGCGATCAGGTAGGCCTTCCCGATCGTGTTGATAATCCAGGAGAAAAGCAGCCCCAGGAGATCGCCGAGAATTCCCCCAATTGCCCCGATATAAAAGCATTCTATCAGGATGAGGGTGACCACGTCCCCCGGGGAGGCACCGACTGCCATGCTCACACCGATCTCCCGGGTCCGTTCGTAGACAGCCATGACCATCGTGTTGACGATCATAAGTGCACCAACGACAAGCGAGATAGCAGCAAAGATCGACAGGAAAAGAAGGACTATGTCCATGAGCCGGTTGACCGACTCAATCTGGCGGAAGGCACCGTTTACCGTGAGGCCCATGGACTGGATATCCTTTGCCACGGCAAACACGTTTTCAGGATTGTCAACCCGGACATACACGGTGCTGTACGACATCGGTTCATTAACGATCGTTTTCACGGAATCGATATCCATGATGGCGATATTATCGAGATCGTCCCCGCGCTCGCGAAGTGTCCCGACGGACTGGAGCGCCACTTTCCGGTCACGAGGGGCGCCGTTCTGGTCGTAATCCCGTATGACAACCGTAAAGAGGTCGCCGGAACGTATCCCCTCGTACTTGCGGACTTTCTCTGATATGTCGTGCCCGAGAATTATCTGGTTCGATGACGAAGTAAAGGATCCCCCGTAGGTATATGTGGGTTTAAACAGGGTGGAAAAATCGTCACCCCGGATCCCGGTAACGCTGATGTAAGTCTGCTGGAGGGTAGAAAACGACACCTGGTAGACCGGGGCCGCCGCTTCCACGTGGGACAGATTTTGTATCATTGTCACTTTTGAATCCGTGATCGGGATAACGGTCCCGTCCTGTACCGTACCGGTCACTTCAATAAGCGTGAGATCGGACTGCTGCTTGATTGTGTCGATTGCCTGGTACCGGATCCCCTCACCAAAGGAGATAATACCGACCACCGCTGCGATCCCGATGGCGATCCCGAATGCAGTAAGAAGAACCCGCATCTTTTTTTTCCGGATTTGCAGTGCAGAGAGCTTTGCATAATCCACGAGTTTTACCATGTGGCGTGCACCTTCCCGTCCACGAGTTGGAATGAGCGATCCGCGTATGCCCCGAAGTCCCGTTCATGGGTGACGATAAAAAATGTTGTGTGACGTTCTTCGCTGATAGATCGCATCAGCCCGAAGATCTCCTCACTTGTTTTCTGGTCAAGGTTCCCGGTTGGTTCGTCAGCAAAGATAATCGGAGGGTCGTTGATAAGCGCCCGGGCAATGGCCACGCGCTGCTGCTCGCCCCCGCTCATCTCATAGGGGTGATGATCCCTGCGGGGGTACAGGCCCACGCACCGAAGAAGGTCTTCTGCACGACGGGCCCGGGTTTTCGGGTCGTGATAATTGAAGAGCATGGGGTACTCGACATTTTCCCGGGCGGTAAGATAGGGCAGGAGGTTGAACTGCTGGAACACAAAGCCGATCTTTGTTCTCCGCAACGTGACAAGCTGGGAGGTATCCTGGTACTTTACCGGAATCCCGTCGAGCGTGAGCGTTCCTGACGTGGGATTGTCAAGACACCCGAGAATGTTGAGCAGGGTACTTTTTCCGGATCCGCTTCTTCCGATGAGTGTGACGAATTCGCCTTTTTCTATGCAAAAACTGGCATCCGCCAGTGCCGGTACTGTTTTTGAGTATGTTTTCGCAAGTTTGTCTGCTTCAATGATTACCGTCATGCCTGGCTCCTAGGAATAATTCACTGACAGGATAGCGTTCGTGAACAGGAGATAATCGCCCCGGTCCTGTACCGCGACAAAATTATTCTTTTGTGCCATGTATGGCGTCACGTCGAGGGTCTCGATCCCGATCTGCTGCTGGCTGTCGGATATAAAGACATCGTCCCATTCTTTTCCCCGGGCTTCCGGGAAAACAATGTTGAGGATCGTGGAGAAAAATGTCGGCAGTTCATCGTTTTGTTCCCGGTTTATGTACACGGCATTTTTCCCGATGACATCGGAACGGGTATATCCGCCCGAAGGAGCGACGAGCTCAAGAGTCGCAGAGCTCGTACGGTCAGGATCGATCTCCCGGTCCCATTCGACACGGCTTGTCGCCATATCCGGGGTAATGCCATAACTGCTGTACAGCATGTCGCATCCTTCGTTTACGAGGATGATTCCCTGCGGTGCCGGGGGGCTCTCGTACACTACGAGGAGACTGGCGCCTTGGATCACAAACGTGCTATTGCTTTCACCGGTATTTGTAACTTCGAAGATTACCGTGTTCTTTCCAGGGGACAGGTTACCACTTGCAAATGTGTCCATGCCGGAAAAAAAGTCACTTGGGCCGGAAACGCCCTTGCTGTCAAAGTACCTTGCTGCAGGGACCGGTCCGCCAAACTGAGTGCAGCAGGTGACGGCAAGCGATGGATAGACTGCCTGCTGGTCGCGGCGGCTCCAAGCCCAGTAGACATAGTACCGCTGGTACCGGACTACTGCGTCACGGGGAAGATCCACAGTAAAAGAAACTGCATACCGGTCGCCGCTGTTGAGCGTGCCGCTGTACGTACTGTTCCCCACGGAAAAAACGTAGCCGCCGGGCATTTCCCGGGAAAATACTGTCGAAAGCGGTTTGTCCCCCGCATAATTTGCACTTGTCGGGAGAACAAGGAGGAGGGCACACAGCATGGCGGCCACGAATCTACTGCGGGAAGTCATACCTGCCCTGCGCCAGGTTGTTTGCCGGGTTTGAATCCTTTACAAGCCCTGCCACGTCAACGGTTACCTTGAGTTCATGGGAGCCCGGTGTGGTAAAAACGGGGATGTCAACTGTTGCCGAACTATATGCATTAATTCCCTTATCCACGATTTTGTCCGCAATCTTTTCACCGTCAAGGTACACGCTGACCGTAAATGCCGGGGCATCACTTCCCCCGTTGTTTGTGATCAATACGGGAAGTACGTATTCCTGGACGCCGGTCTCGGCGACTACAGGTGCCACGACAGCAGAAACACCGACAGCGAGAACCAGCGAAAGGACAAGCAGAGAAAACGCAGAACCCGGACGACGGCGGCAGAACAGGAATATCATGAAAATCCCGACAAGTACCGGGATGACGGTCATCGGTGCCTTTGTCGTTACCGCGCCGGCAGCATTGCTCTTATGGACCGGCGCCCCAATGGAAACGGAAAGATCCGGGGGCGTGCCAACCGTTACCTGCCGCGAAGCTTCGTTATTGTCCTGCTGCGTGTCGCCGGTTACGGATACCCTCGCCGTTACGGTAAATGATCCTGCCGTTGCTTTCCAGGGGATGCTGATCTCTGCGATCCCACCCGGGGGAATGACAGCCTGTGTCGAGTTGATCTCATTATTATCTGCAATGAAGGAGACCGTGACCGGGCTGTTGGGGGGCGTCCCGTAGTTCCGGATTTCTGCGGTTATGGTAGCCGTCTCTCCTTTGAATGCATTGTCGATGCGGATATGATCGACTGCGAGATCGGGTGCTGATACAGTTCCGGATTTTGTGATGGCGAGAATAACGTTGACCGGGTGGATGTAATCCTCTCCTTCCGGTACTTCGCCGGTCGTGGTGATGACGCCATCACCGTTCAGGTCCATTCCCCGGATGAAGCGGACTGTGTTAGTTCCAGCAAGGAGACCGGTAACGTTAAAGACTTCCGCATCGGTATACCGTGAATCGATGCCGGCACCTCCCTCTGCATCGAATGAATGTTCATCTCCGATATCGGTGACAGTCGTCCCGTTTTTAGCCTGCCCGGTCCCAAGGATATGATTATTGAATTCCACGTAATCCGGCTGGCCCCGGGTCCCGGCGATTTCCAGGGTCGTGAGATGTGCGGAAGTAATGCCGGTAAGGGCAGCCCCGGTGAACGTGACATTTGTTTCATCGTGCCGCGTGGGGTTTGTTCCCGACCAGCCTTCGCCATGGAGATCCTCGTTGCCGTCTGCGATCCAGTACTGGGTGGTGATCCCGCGTTCGGGCTCGCTGACCGCCGCAACTACGAGCACCCCGTAGACCCGCCCGTCCAGCTTGTTGCCGGATACACCTTTGCTGGTGTTGACAATGACAAGGTTTGTTCCTTTTTTCAGGACATCCGTGGCGTCGTACGTGATCCAGTAGACACCGTGACCGGCTTCATAAACGTCCCGGTTCATATCCTTGTCTCCGTAGAGCGTGTACGTGATCTTCCTGAGATTATTCACGGTAATGTCTGCCGAACCGGTGTACTTTTCCGTTCCGCCCCAGATACCGGCGTACACCCGGGCATACTGGGGTTTTGCAGGTAATTCGAACCTGAGTGTGGAGGGAGGATTGTCCAGACCGTACCGGCCAAACGTGAGTAGTTCCCCGTTGACGGCGCCCTGTGCCTGGACTGTAAGGGGAAGACCTTCGAAGTCGTACAGGGCCAGGACGGGTCCTACCAGGAGTGATGAGATCAGTGCGGCAAGAATAAGATGAACCAGTTTATGGGAGAACATGATCGTAGCCCTTTGTGTATTACCTATTTGTACAATAATAATAACAATTCAGATAAAGATTTTTATTTTAACCTGATAAATCGGATGTTTGCATGAAATGGTCAAATCAGTTACAATTCACCTTTGGTGTTACAGTATGTCAGGATAATCAAGCCAGATTTTTTTGAGCATGGTTTTTTGTTTATTGGAGTGATTGATCTTACCATCCCCCTTTATTTTTCATACCAATTTACAATATATAATACAAAATAGTCTTTCGATTAATTTATGTAATACTAGATGACACATAATTCACATATAATTTTATTGTATGGTGAGAATTGCATGAATTACCCCTTTATACGCGTACCAGTCAGCCCAGCTGCTAAAATTAACCGCAATCCGAACACCGCCGCCCACGGGGCTTTGCAGCCCTGCGGCTGGCGCCGACCACTTCCTGCAATCCTGATCGGGTTCATTTTCTGTATTGTGTTGTTGGTTGTACCGGTTGCTGCGGCTGCACAATCCGACCTTGTAGTGACCACGATCTCTCCTAACGTTGGTGCAGGATCTTTCCTCTTTGCCAACGAACCAAATGTGATATCAATCACCGTGAAGAACAACGGGACCGGCAGTGCAGACGCATCAACACTTAATGTTGATGTAGAAGGCATTGCATACACGGCCAGTGTCGGGGTTCTGGCTTCTGGTGCTAACCAGACTGTCACCGTCACGGATACCGTTTCTCATGCCGGGAATACAACGGTTGCAATTACCGCAACCGCTGATTCCCTTGCCGCGATAATTGAGTCAAATGAAACCAACAACGGCATGAGCGTTTCCCTGACGACATATAACAACGGGTACAAAGGGAAACGCTTCACCGGGGGTAGCGACATAAATACGCAGGCCACGTTCGAAGGTCAGTACGGAGTGCTCTATTCTGCCGGCAACACTGCATATAACGGCGGAGGCTGGACCGAAAAGACCTACAACTGGACATCCACGGATCTCGCGATTCCGTCAGGTGCTACCATAATTAATGCCCGCCTCTACCAGGGATATACCTGGGACCAGACAACCGGAGGAAGTCCGCTCTGGACAATGACGTTTAACGGGGCGACCGTGACACCATCTGCAACCTACACAGATCGGAAAGGCTATGGTAGTTACAATTACCCTAACGGGTTGTATGTCTATAATGTGACCAGCCGGTTCCTCGCGGCCGGCAACAGTCTGACGATTACGCCTCAGACCGGGAACAACAACGGCATCTATGGTGCCTATATGGTTGTTATCTACCAGTCTCCGACAACTACCGTAAAGAAGATCTGGATCAATGATGAGTGCGATGATCTCTATGCAGGAACCGCACGCTCTACAACCAGTGACGAAGCAACCGCGTATGCAAACTTTGCCGGTGTTGATACCAGCGGTGTTGCGAGTGCACAGGCTATTGCGATCCTCTCCAGTGCAGGAGATGCAAACAAGAGCAGGTTCTTCTTTAACAGCAACGAATATACCGGCTTCTGGTCAAATTACCTCTCCAGTCCGCAGATCGGCTTCTCGACCTATAATGTAACCGGCGCACTCACAAGCGGGGCCAACACGGCCAAAATCCAGAGTTTCGATACCGGTTCCGGCGGCGACAACATGTATGCTCAGACCGCAATCCTTGTCGTTGAAAAGTCTGGGACAGCACCGGTTGCCGCGTTCAGCACGGCAGTTACCAATGGGGTTGCGCCGGTCTCTGCGACATTTACGGATGCATCCACAAACTCTCCCACCGCGTGGAAATGGGAGTACAGGATCGCTGACAATGGCACATGGACTGAGTTCTCGACAGTTCAGAACCCAACCTATAGTTTCACAACCGCGGGCACCTACGATATCCGCCTCACTGCCTCCAACGCGGGTGGAAGCAACACCCTGACTAAGACACATGTCTTTGCAGCGGGAAACAGCCACGATTACCTGACGACAGTTTCAAGCGGCACGGTCAGTGGGGGCCTCTATGTGAACTCCGTGAGTCCATGGACAACAACAAATGCGACCATGTTCACCCTGCCGGCAGCTGCGGTTGGAAATGTCCAGTGGGCACAGGTGTACGTCACCACCTATTCGGGTAATGCAAATAATAGTTACGGCGCAACATCCGTCGTCACTTTTGACGGGACCACCCTTGGTACCGAGACCCTGAACGTAGGGTCCCAGACAAACGGGACCGCCTACCCGGTCAACGACCATGTTATGAAAGTCTACTCGGACTACGAAGCGGTGTATGATGTGACAGATAGGATCACCACGGCAAGCCCGGTCGTCATTGTCACGGACACAGCGCTTGCCGGATATTTGTTTGACGGCAGGATCAAAGGAATCACCCTTGTTGTTGCCTATAATGACGGCGACAGCGATGTCGTGAAATACGTTGTGAACCACGGTAACGACTGGATGGGCCCCAAAGGTGCCAGCAGTTCTACCACGTTTGGTACAAGTTCCCTCGGAAGTGGATGGACAAGCGCAGAATTAAAAGAAGTAGCGTTCTCCAGCACGGATGCCACCTATACATTCCCGACTTCCGGCAACAACATCACGCCAACTACTCTAGGAAAGAGTTCTTACTGGAAATACAACTCATTCAACGTGACCAGCGCTCTGACCACGGGACCTTCAAATACCTTCGGGTTCACCGCTGTTGGCTCTTCATTCAAGACGACGCTTGCAACGCTCACAGTGAAATACCCGGGAAGCGGGTCGGTGGCAAACATTGGCGTGTTCCGGAACTCAAACGGCGTCTGGTATCTCTCTAATGGCAATGGAAATCTCAACAAGACACTAACATTTGGCAAGAGTGGCGACACGCCGGTAGTGGGTGACTGGAACAAAGATGGCAGGACAGAGATCGGTGTCTTCCGTCCATCGACCGGCACCTGGTATCTCGATTACAATGGCGATGGAACGGTCGGCAAAACGGTAACGTTTGGCAAGAGTAACGACACGCCGGTAGTCGGAGACTGGAACAAAGATGGCAAGACAGAGATCGGCGTCTTCCGGCCCTCAACCGGATACTGGTACCTGAATTATAACTTTAGTTCAACAATCGACAAACAGGTAAAGTTCGGTATGACTGGCGACAAACCTGTGGTCGGTGACTTCAACACGGACGGGTATACCGATATCGGCGTCTTCCGTCCCTCAACCGGCACCTGGTATGCGACGACCAGCTTCAGTACAACAGCCGACAAACAGGCAAAGTTCGGCAAGAGTACGGACACGCCGGTAGTCGGAGACTGGGATGTAACCGGGACCACGGGCATCGGCGTCTTCCGTCCCTCGACCGGTACCTGGTACCTGAATGATAACTTCAGTTCAACAATCGACCACCAGGCAAAGTTCGGCAAGAGTACGGACACGCCGGTAGTCGGAGATTGGAACAAGGCCGGGCACACCGAGATCGGCGTCTTCCGGCCCTCAACCGGGTACTGGTACCTGAATTACAACTTCAGTACAACAGCCGACAAAGAGTTCCGATTCGGTAAGACTTACGACACGCCCGTAGTGCCAAAAATGAACTGGGCAGAACAATAAAGGTACCCCGTTAGAATCACGGGGACTGGATCAGGAGTTGATACCACAAGACTGTACCAGAAGAGCACCGGGACAATCGGCCGATGGATATAAGATGATTTGAAACCATTGCAGGGCTTTTCCCCCCTGGGATTTATTTTCAGAGGATGTCACTTTTCCGGGGCTGGAAAATTCGGGACGCCAGGGACTTTGCTATTTGTATATCTATGTGGGATTATGGGTGTGAAAAAACATGAATACCTCATTTTGCCAATTCGCAAACAGGATTGTTTTTTTACTGTGCATTGTTTTTATCGTGGCCGGTATCGGTTTGCCGGTCTGTGCAGGAACAAACGGAAATAATTTCGTGGCAACATCTGTTGTTCAGGAAAATGTGACGGTTGGAACTCCAACAAGTACCCTGATCAATAAAAGCACAGTTCCAATACCTTTAGAAACAATACCCGCGACATCTGGTTCAACAGCTATTAAAGGGGACACCAATTTTACCACGGGCACCAACGCCATCACTGTCAGCGCACCGCTCAACTCGGGCAGTTACAACGGCGGTATCCCGCTCACCACAGTACAAAACGGCACGGTCACGGGTGGACTCTGGTATGATGCGTATCCGGGTTTTGCCACTTCCGCGTCGAAATCATTTACCCTGCCGGCCTATACTTCCGTCAAATGGGCCCGACTGTATGTCGATGTATACGTAGGCCACATGACTGATAACAGAAGAGGCACCGCGACCATAAAATTTGACTGTAACAACGATGGCATCTACGAGATCCAGAAATCAGAGTCCTTTAACACCACGTACTCATTCCCGGGTGAAGGAGGAACCGGCCCGGTCTGGTTAAGCGACCACATGAACAGGGTGACCAGCGACTACCTGATGTGGTATGATCTTACTGCGATCACCGACCAGACTGTGAATATCGAGGCAGAGACCACGAAAACAGATAGTAATTTCGACGGTCGTATCAAGACAATCGTGCTCGTCGTCGCATACGACAATAGCAGTACTGACACCGTAAAGTACTGGGTCAATCAGGGCCACGATACCGTCAGCATGCTGGACACGACGTATACCGGTTCGACCGGTTTTGGTACCTCGGCACTCAATGGCGGTTGGAGTTCCGCCAACCTCACCGCAATCTACCTTGCAAGCGTTGATGGAGTGTACACATTCCGGGGAACTTCGCTTGCATCGGGAATACCTGCGGGCAGTTATTTCGGGACTGACACATGGGATGTAACCAGCCTTCTTACCGCAGGGCAGAACAGTTCCCTTGTGTATAACCGGACCGGCGACAATTACTACAAGATCCCGCTCGCATTTATGAGCATCCGGTACACCGGTGCACCGATCTATAAGTCGCCGGTCGCCGCGTTTACCGTAGCGCAGACATCGACGCCGCTCACCGTTCACTTCACGGATACCTCCATTAATTCACCAACCAGCTGGACGTGGGATTTTGGCGATGACACCCACAACACGACCACGAACCCGACACATACCTACCGTTCGGCCGGCACGTATAGTGTCAACCTCACGGTCTCAAACCCGGCCGGCAGCAGTAATACGACCCGATCGGTCGTCGTCTCCAAAAATCCAGGAGGTATCGATCTCAGTGTGACCAGTCTCACACCCAATGGTAACGCCGGCGATCTCTTTGCAAATGAGCCAAACAACATTACCGCCACCATCAAAAACATCGGTACTGCCGCAGCCGGCCCGTTTGTCGTCCGTGTCAGCATCAACAACAATTCAACCGAATCTTCGGCAACCGGCCTTGCGTCCGGCGCCCAGACCTCGCTTGTGATCACCGACCCGGTTATCAGGGCATCCGGGGATGTAGTTACAATTAACGTCACGGTAGATACAGGAAATGTCATCAACGAGACTGACCGGACCAATAACCAGTACAACCTCACAAAAACCGTGATCTACAACGGGTACAAAGGCAAGAGGTACACCGGCGGGAACGATGTCACCACGTACCGTTCGTACGATATTCACGGGAACCTTGTCTGCTCACCCGGGGACAGCGAATACAAATCGGGCATCGATGACTGGGTGCAGTACACCGTCACATGGTCCTCTGCAGATCTCCCGATCCCTTCAGGGGCGACCGTCCGTGAAGCCCGGCTGTACGTCCCCTATACCTGGGATAACTCAAACCAGGCACCGGATCATATCCACATCGCATTCAACGGCAAGGTTGTTTCCAACAAAAGTTGGTACCACGATGAAAGCGGTTTTAGTTCCTGGGCCGGTTACGCATACGGTCTCCTGACCTATGATGTTACATCGGATTTCCAGGCAAATGCGCAAAACAGTGTGATACTGACCCGGGATACGAACCGGGCGAAGATCTCGCCCTACGGGTTTACCCTTGTCATAGTATACGAAGATTCATCGGAGACAAGAAAACAGATTTTCTTAAACGAAGAATTCGATCTTCTCGGTGCCGACAGCACGAACTATGCCACGACTCCCGAAGAAGCAACGGCCTATGTGCCCTTCACGGGCCAGACCATTTCCACTGCTAATGTAACCCGGGCAGATCTCATCACGTTTGTCCCATCAGGGAACGGCCCCGAAGGGGATCTCCTCTTCAACAGCAACACGCTCAATACCAGTACCTGGCAGTATATGACCAACACTCAGGTTGCTGAAAACACAAGAGACGTAACCCGTTACCTGACCGCTACCGGCAACGAAGCCGGGATCAGGTCAACCACAACATTGCATGCAACCATGGCAGCATCCCAGGAATTCCTCATTGTCCGGTACGGCCCGGTCGTCGCGTTCACGCAGGGCACTGTATCCGGTGACATACCACTTACCGTAACGTTCACCGACCAGTCGATCGGATCGCCAACCGGCTGGACCTGGAACTTCGGAGACGGCAGCACATCTTCCCTCCAGAACCCGACCCATACGTACACTACTGCCGGCACCTATACCGTAAAACTTACCGCTGCTGGATCCACCGGCAACGACACGCTGACAAAAACCGGTCTTGTCACGGTCTCGTCACAGGCAGTCTATAAAGATACCTTCAACTTCACCACTATCCGGACCGAATCCTTCGGAGACTCCCAGACTATCACTATCGATACCTCCAAGGCAGCAGTCAATACCAGCGGGAAAAACCTCACCGTTACCGGGGTTGGAAACGGCTGGGATCATCTCATAATCAAACTGCTGGCCGCGCCGGTGATTAGTAATTCCACGGTCCGTGGGACTGTTGCTGGTGTGACCGCAGTCACGGAACCGGTAACGGTGCCCCTCACATCGGTTGGCACACCCACCGTGCAGGTTGCTCTCGGCCTTGAAAAACTACCTGAAGCCACCGCAGTCATTACAACAACACTTACCAAAAACCCTGATGCCATATCCCAAAGCGCGTTTCGTCTCGCTGCCACAAACAACGGGAAAACGATCGACGATATTGCCTACACGGTCACATTCTCAAAGACCGGCATTGCAAATTCCTGCGACAACGGGGTGATAAAGAACACGATAATTTACATGGCAGTAAGTCCGGCATGGCTCACGGCAAATGGCAGAACAACGGCAAACGTTTCGATTCTGAGGTATGCAGAGAATGGTACGACGTCCATACTCCAGACTGATTATCTGGGTACCGATAGTTACGGGAATTACCGGTTCGCGGGCTATTCCCCGGACGGGTTGTCGACGTTTGTGCTTACAGCCCTTTCACCAGTCAACCAGAATAACGGGGATGATAATGGTGGGGGTTCATCCTTTGGCAACAGCGAACAGAGCAGTTCTGCTAAAAAAAGCATGATCTACGATTTCATACTTGCGCCGCATAGCAGTTATTCCGGGATAGAGATCACAACGGTGTCTGAAAGCGGTTCGCTGATGATCACACCGCTGACTGCCGATCTCCCCTCGATGCCGGATATCAAGGCAATCTGGAAAGCGGATATCCCGCAGAAACCGGATGGAGGGGGAAAGATCACAACTGCAATTATGCGGAACGTATCAGACTCTACACGTTCCGCATATCAGCAGGCACTGGCCGGTAATGGGCTGGCTCTTGGAAATATTTCGTACTCGATGCTGGTCACCAAGGAGAACGTCCCGGAAACACGCAACGCCACTATCGAGATGACAATCCCGCAGGACTGGGTCTACAATAATGGCGGCATAGACCAGATCAGGATCATCAGGCTTGACGACTCCGGGAATGTCCAGATCCTTGATACGGCGTTCTGCAAGTACGACCGGGATAGCAGGTACATCTCATTCCAGGCGTCCTCACCGGATGGGCTGTGTACCTTCTCGCTGATCTCGGTTGGGGGATCGGGAACCGTGATACAGCCGGACCTGACCCCGGCTGCACAAGTTACTGCCGGCACGCAGCAGTCTTCTGATGTGGTATCGTCATTTGTTTCAGAGGTAAAAACCACCTCATCCAGATCATACCTCCTCGGGATCGGTATCGCGGTTGTTATCGTTGCAGGCTGCCTGGGACTGGTTCTCCTGCAAAGATCGAGGAAGAAAAAAGATCGCCAGTAACAAAAATCATTCCATAGAAGCAGGCCTCGCGGAAGAATTAATTATTTTTTTTTACGTGGAAAGGACGTGATCAGTTTTTTTTCTGTACACGATAAACGGGAAAAATTGAGAGTACTCCCTGTTAGGTCAGTCATTGGGCATTAAAAAAAATAAAAATACGTGAAAAAAGTCTGTTCACCCCGGATAACGGGCTCGGAACGGTACGATAAACCGCCCGCACTCGTTCTCAACGACAAACGAGTCGACGCCGTAGACAGACCGTATGCAGTCCGGTGTCAGGATATCCTGCGGTTTCCCGTATCCGGCCATCTTCCCTTTGTTGAGAAAGACCACCGCATCCGCGTACCGGTATGCGAGGTTGAGGTCGTGGACCGCAATGATCATGGAAGAATTTTGTTCCCGGGTGATCCGCCGCATCGTCTCCATCACCTCGATCTGGTACCGGATGTCAAGGGCGCTTGTCGGCTCATCGAACAAGAACACCTCCGGGTCCTGCGCGAGCGCCCGGGCGATGAAGACCTTCTGCCGTTCTCCCCCCGAGAGTTCATTGATGTACTTTCCTGCGAGATCCCCCATCTCCAGCGCATCGAGCGACCGCTGAACCCGGGAGAGCTCCTCGTCCGACACCGACCACTTGATGTACCGCCGCCGCCCCATCAGGACGGTCTCAAATACGGTCGAGTAGAGCGTGTAGGAAAAACTCTGGGGCACATACCCAAGGAGCACGGCAAGATCGACCGGATCGATCTCCCGGATATCCTTCCCGTCAATTGTGATGGTTCCCCCGGTGGTATTGTGGATCGTGGCAATCGCCTTGATGAGCGTGGATTTCCCGGAACCGTTCGGGCCCACCAGCGCGACGAGCTCGCCGGGCCCGACCGAGAACGAGATCGCGTCGAGCGCCGTTATCGACCCGTATGCCTTGCTGACATTGTCAAGAACCAGTTCCATGTCAGATCCCCTTTAGTAGAGCCCCCGGCCCCGTGCCCTCATGATCAAAAAGAGGAAGAACACCCCTCCGATCAGGTACATGATGACCCCCACCGGGATCTCGACCGGGCTCATGATCGTCCGTGCCACCGTGTCGGATATCAGGAGAATCGCGGCTCCCATCAGCCCGGCGCTGGGAATGAGGTACCGGTGATCGTTCCCGATGATCATCCGGCAGATGTGCGGCCCCATCAGGCCGATAAAGCCGATGATACCGGTAAACGCAAGGCAGCACGACGCGGCAAACGTCGAGATCATGAGTCCCGAGAGGCGCAGCCGGTTCACGTTGATGCCAAGGTTCTTTGCTACATCGTCCCCGGCAGATAACGCATTCAAATCCCACGACATCCGTTCGAGCAGGATAAACGGGATCAGGGTGAGCGGGATGAGCAGCAGCACCGCGCTCCAGCTCGCGCCCCACATCCCTCCCATCAGCCAGACCACCAGGTCGCGGAGTTTCTCGTTGTTGGTGATATACTGGAGAAAGGTAAGCCCCGCCGAGAAGATGTAGCCGATGACGACACCGGAGAGAATGAGCGTCGCCTGGTTGACGCCCCGCGCCCGCGAGATCCCGTAGACAAGGAGCATCGAGAGCCAGCCAAAGAGGAATGCCAGGATTATAATGAACGAGTTGCTCCCGATGACAACGAGCCCCCCGAGGATCCCGGGCCCGATCACGATGGCCACGGCCGCCCCAAATGCTGCTGCCGACGAGAGGCCCAGCGTGAACGGGCTCACGAGCGGATTCCTGAGCAGTCCCTGCATAACGGCTCCGGCAACCGCGAGGCTGATCCCGGTGAGAATCGCAAGGAAGATCCTTGGCAGCCGGAAGCCGACCACGATCAGTTCGGCCTGTGGGTTTGAGGGAGATGGGACCGTATAAGGGATCGAATCATACCAGTTCCCGACTGCCGGGAGGTACGTATGCAGGAAATTCTGGAGGGACGTGGCACACGCATGGGCAACCGCTAATATCGTATCCTCCGGTGAGATCGAAACAGTACCTATCCCGGCGGAAAATATGGCCGCGATGATCACAAGCAGCAGGAGAAAAACGATAAGCGCAGTACTCCTTGCGCTTCCCGCGTTATACAGGGTATGGACTGTTGCTGGCGGGGCCGCATCGGGCTCACGGGTATCGGTCAAAAGAATTCCCTCATCTTTCACAAACGCATGTCAGGTAAACCACAGGGAGCGACTCAGCTACATCCCGATACCTTTCACGAGATCCGCGATCTGTTCAGCCTGAAGCTCCTCAAGCCGTATGTATTTTGCCCCGAGTTCGTCCGAGAGGGTGTGCGCAAGGCCAAATGAAATGAAACTCTTCTCGGAATCGATCACAAACGACGAGATACCGGCATCGCGGATGTGCGCTGCCACACCTTTTGCATCGTCAAGCGGCGAGCCGGAGCCCATGCTCACGTTGGCCTTCCCATCAGAGACGAGGATCATCTTCGGGATCGTATGATGATTGATCATCAGTTCCCGCTGGAGCACCTCGAAACCCCGGGAGAGTCCGTGGGCAAGCGGCGTTTTTCCCCCGACCGGAAGCTGCTGCATGTATTTCCGGGCAAGCTCCACGCTCGATGTCGGCGGCAGGAGCACTTCGGCACCATTCCCCCGGAACACTACGAGGCCGACCCGGTCGCGCTTCTGGTAGGCGTCGATAAGAAGCGAAAGAATCGCGCCCTTGACTGCGGTCATGCGCTGCTGTGCTCCCATGCTCCCGCTTGCATCGACGACAAAGAGGACGGTATTTCCCATCTTGCGCTCCCGGACTTTCTCTCGCAGGTCAGATAATTCAATTTTAACCGCGAGTGTCCCTGTTCGTTCCCGCTGGTGCGGTGCTGCTGCACGAATCGTCGCATCAAACGCGATATCGGGGCCCATCGTTTCCGGGATCCGGCTCCGAATATATTTCCCATCCCGGGATTCCGTCACGCTCCTCCGGCCGTTACCCTCGCGTCGGAACGAATCGGTCCGTCGCGGGACAGAAAAAGGTTGCTGGTTGAGTTTGAACGGTGATCCTTCCACAAACTGCGTCGTGGTCGATCCGTCCGGGGCCCGGCTTTCCTGTGGCTGCTGGTTGTGGGGATGCTCGTGCTCATGCTGCGGCTGCTGGCGTTCATTTTGCGACTTCTGGATGGACTGCTCCATCTTCGGCTTGTCCATCTTCTGCTCGGAGAACGGGCGGCGGCGCATCCGGTGGGGGAGGACAAGGGCTGCCGCTTCGCGGATATCATCATCGTTCACTTCTGTCCGGTTGTTGCAGGCCGCGATCGTTGCTGCGGTTTTCATCATCGTAATGTCGGCCCGGTGCCCGTCCACGGCCATGTCAATACAAATCTGTGCGATCATGGTGAGCATATCGTCAGAAACCGTTACACCGGGCAGGAGTTTTTGTGCACGGACGATCCGCTCGCGTAACTCCTGTTCGGAGGGCTCCCATTCGCTGGTGAATGTCTCCGGCCCCTCCTCGTATTTCATACGCCGCCGGATCACTTCGACCCGGGTCTCTGCGTCATGGATCCCTTCAATATTCACGCAGAGCCCAAACCTGTCGAGCAGCTGCGGGCGTAATTCTCCCTCCTCGGGGTTCATCGTGCCGATCAGGATGAACGTGGACGGATGGACATACGAGACCCCCTCGCGCTCGATGAAATTCATCCCCATCGCAGCGGCATCGAGAAGGACATCCACGATATGATCGTTTAAGAGATTCACTTCGTCCACGTACAGTATGTTCCGGTTGGCCTGCGCGAGGATCCCGGGCTCAAACTTTTTCTCACCGGTCTTTAATGCATGCTCGATATTGAGACTACCCACGACTTTGTCCTCGGTTGCGCTAATAGGCAGTTCGACGACCCGCATCTTTGAAGACGTAGTTATAAAGGTCGGATATTTTTTCTGGCAGTCAAGGCACATCGCCTTTGTATCCGCAGGGTCGCAACCGAAGGTACATCCCGCCACCACCTGCCGGTCCGGAAGCAGGTGCGCAAGGGCCCGGGCTGCTGTGGATTTTGCCGTCCCCTTCTCTCCCTTGATGAGAACGCCGCCAATCTTCGGGTTGATCGCGTTTAAGAGAAGTGCTTTTTTCATCTGCTCCTGGCCGACTATTGCTGAAAACGGATAGATCTCATCGAAGTGATGCATGGTATGTCACCGGATAAAAATATAGAAATTGTGATGAACTTTTAACCAGAATATCATTTCATAGTGTATTAAATATTTCATTTTTAAATTCTATTACAATCTCGTGTTAAATTTTTAAATATTCGTGATACACAAACAGGAAAAATACCATAGCCACCACGAGGGAAACGCGACCTGTAACGACAGCTGCTTAACCGGCAGCGGCCGGATCTGGGGAGAATCAAAAATAAGATGATCATTACCGCAGTCATGTGGGGATCCTATGCCCCGATACTCAAACGTGCAGCGGCAGCGACCGGCTGCACGCTCCGCATATTCCCGAACCGGGTGCTTGAGGACAACCCGGAAAAGATGGACGAAGCCCTTGCCGCGATGCGGACATCCGATGTGGTACTGCTGTACCATACTTCGGATATGTTCTGGGAGCAGTTGGATAAGGAGATTAAAGAGATCCGGAAAACCGTGCCGGTCATCTGCCTCGGTACCGACCCCCTCACGTGGGGTCTCTCGACCGTAGATACCTCCATCGTCGCTACGTGCCAGACCTACCTGACCAATAACGGCGATGAAAATTTCAGGAATCTCCTTGGGTATATTGAGAACGTGGTTTCAGGCAGGGACATACCGGTTGAGCCTCCGCTCGCGGTCCCGTGGGACGGCCTCTACCATCCTGACGCGCCGGAAGTCTTCCTCAATGCCGGAGACTACCGGGCATGGTACGCCCCGCGTGCATGCGAGGGGCCGTGGGTGGCGTTTCTCTTCTCCCGGGTCTCCTGGGCCTCGTCCAACTGTGCGATCGAGGACGCCCTGATCCGCGCCCTTGAAGCAGCCGGCCTCAACGTGATCCCGGTCTTCACATACTCGATCCGCGACGACACGCTCGGCGCAAAAGGCATGGCCCGCGTAGTGGAAGAATATCTCGCCCCGGAGGGACGTCCCGAAGTTGACGCCATAATAAAACTCATCCCCTTCCTGCTTGGCACCTCTTCCGAAGAGGGCCACTACGGGAAGACGGCAGCTGCGAGAGGAACCGGCCTTCTCACCCGGCTTGGCATCCCGGTCTTCTCTCCCATTATCTCCTCGTACAAATCGCTCGAACAATGGCGCGAATCATCCGGGCTCACGCTCGATACCGGCTGGGCGGTGGCAATGCCGGAGTTCGAAGGTGTGATCGAGCCGGTCTATATCGGTGCCGGGAGCAGCAGTGCGGATGGCGAAAAACCCCGCGAGCCGCTCCCGGACCGGTGCAGGAAAGTTGCCGCCCGGGTGAAAAAATGGATCGCCCTTGCAAA
>Ga0116171_10001397_pt1 | contig 24025 bp, 16 predicted proteins | sample AD_JPNHW2_MetaG_FD_89798 | JGI IMG/M metagenome (GOLD analysis project Ga0116171, IMG submission 89798) | Active sludge microbial communities of municipal wastewater-treating anaerobic digesters from Japan - AD_JPNHW2_MetaG | ecosystem: Engineered > Bioreactor > Anaerobic > Digestate | place...
AGCTGCCGCTGGCAAGCGCCCCCGCCCTACAGCCGCTCGTCTGGAAATCGAACCAAAAGCCGTCTTCCATCCTGGAAGAGCTCGCTTTGGTTAAAGGCTTCCATTACCTGTTAGTTCTGCCCATGGTAAGCCGGAACGAGATGTTGGGTCAGATAATCGCCGCGGGGTTTGGCAGCCCGCCGGATGAAGAAAACCTGCGCCAGCTTGCCTTATTGGCAGCCGGCACCGCCGGCACGCTCCACCACCTGGAGCGAGTGGAAAACGCCCAGCGCACCGTCCAGCGCACCAGGCAGGTCGTCCAGTTGGAACACGCCATCAGCGATAACATGGAAGAGGGCTTGATTATCCTCACGCCGGACCTGTGCGTCGCTGAAATGAACCCCAGCGCGGAAATGATGCTGGGCTACGCCAGCAGCGAAGTCTTTTTGCAGAAGGCAGACATGGTCTTAATTGGCAACGAAACGCTCTCCGCGCTGTACAAATCCGCCCAGCAGGGCATCTCTACCAAAGCGGGCAGCAATCTCAGGCTCAATACGCGCACCGGTAAAGATTTTCTGGCGCAAGTACTGTGCATTCCGGTGATGACCGACGGAAAACTCAGCAGTATAGTGCTGATTCTGCACGATCTCAGTCAAAGCGAGCAAATCCGGGTGCACACCCAACACTTGGAACAGCGCGCCTATCTCGGTGAGGTTTCCGCCGCATTCGCGCATGAAGCCAAGAATCCGATTAACAGCATCATGACCGGCTTGCAATACATCGGGATGACCATGAAATCCAGCGACCCGCATTACGACCTTGTTTCGCGCTTGCAAACCGACTGCTTGCGCCTTACCCACTTGATGGACTCGACGCTGACTTTTTCAAAACCCATGGAATATCATTTTGCGCCGGTGGATATGGCAGAAATGCTGCCCAGCATCCTGGAGCGCTGGGCGCCGCGCATGACACACCTGAATATCAGGTATAATTTTGACGCGAACCCCGCGCACCCCCTGGTAAAAGCGGATTATCGCGCGCTTGAACAGGTTTTTGTTAATCTGGTCAGTAACGCAGTGCAGGCGATGGAAAAAACAGGCGGCACTTTGAATATCCGTGTGGTAAGCGCAGCAGATCACCTGGTACCAGCGCAGTATGACGTAATCGTGGCAGATTCCGGACCCGGGATCCCGGATGATATCAAGGAATATATCTTTGAGCCGTTTGTTACCACGAATGCCAGTGGAACCGGCCTTGGCCTGGCAATTAGCAAGCAGATCGTCAGCGCGCACAAAGGCACAATAAATCTGGAAAGCTACCCGGGCGGAACGATGTTCCATGTGCTCCTCCCGAAAGCGGAATAAGGTGAGATGACAGCAACCGTTCTTGTAGTGGATGATGAGGAAACCGCCAGACTGGTGGTTTCTGAATTTTTACGTTCCAAGGGCTACGAAGTCCTCTCAGCTGGCACCCTGGGGGAAGCCCGCCAGTTCATCAATAAAGGCCAGGCGGATATCATCATCCTGGACGTGCGCCTGCCCGATGGCTACGGCCCCAACCTGCTGACCGAAACCGCGCGCATGGTCAACCGCCCACAAATCATCATCATCACCGCCCACGGCGAGATTAGCATGGCAGTGGAAGCGATGAAGAACGGAGCACAGGACTTCATCGAAAAACCGCTGGACCTGTTGGAATTGGAAAAATCGGTGCGTCGGGCTGGAGAAACCGTCGCGATGCACAGGGAACTGAACCATTTGCGTGCGGCCCAGGCCGGCCAGGAAGAATTCATCGTCGGAGAAACCCCGGCAATGAAGCAAATCATCGACCATGCCCGCCGGACTGCTGAAAGCGGTATTTCGGCGTTGATTACCGGCCCAACCGGCACCGGCAAAGAAGTGCTGGCGCATTATATCCACAAGATTGGCGTGCGTTCCGGCAAGCCCTTCGTGGATATCAACTGCCCGGCTATCCCCAGCACTATGTTCGAATCCGAGCTGTTCGGGCACGAAGCCGGCGCTTTCACGGGCGCCACCCACAAAAAAGTCGGCCTGATGGAAGTGGCGGACGACGGCATATTATTCCTGGACGAAATTGCGTCCATGCCGATGGATTTGCAGGCAAAACTGCTGCGCGCGATTGAAGAGCGCTCTTTCAGGCGTCTGGGCGGCAACATCCTGATTAACGTGGACGTCCAGATTTTGGCAGCTTCGAACCGCAACCTGAAGGAAATGATCGCCAACGGAAGCTTCCGCGAAGACCTGTACTACCGCCTAAAGGTCTCCGACCTGGATCTTCCTCCCCTTTCCGCCCGCAAGCAGGATATCCCGGATTTAGTCGGTTACTTTTTACGCAAATTCACCCTGCGTTCAGGCAGTCAAATCACGGATGTGACCCCCCGCGCGATGAAAGCCCTCATGGATTACTCCTGGCCGGGCAACATCCGCGAGCTAAGCAATGTGATGGAACGCGCGGTAATCTTCTGCGACGACCCCGTCATAGACTTGAACCACCTCTCGTCCGATGTACTGAGCGCCGTGGAACCCGGCACATGATTTGTTCTGGCACGCTAATTGCAACGAAGCCTCTTACAAGTAATCTTGTCAGGAGGCTTCTATGATTTCTACAACAAATCAGGTCGTACAGCTCATTTCCTACATCCTGTTTGGCCTGGGAGTACTTTGTCTTATTCTTAGCATTGTCATTCTCGCCAGGCAGGCGATGGGAAAAAACATCCAGACGATTGCCAACCAAACCACAAAATTGGCTGAAAAAGGCATCACCGACGGCGTGTCCGGGCTGGTAGGGAACGCTTCCCTGCTCATCAGTTCGCTGAACGATCTCTCCCGTTCCAACACCGGCATCGGCATCTTTTTCGTCTTCCTGAGCCTGGTACTCCTGGCGGCGGCGTATTTCTTTATCAAATCCTTCATCGGCATCGTCCCCTGATCCTCGTTTCCCGGAAAAGGATGGAAGCATGAGCATCGCGCGTTTTCTTAACCTGGTAAAAGCCCGTTTCGATTCGGAGTTGGCTAAGGCGGTGATCAGTGCGTTCCGCGCTGAGCCGCTGGTATGGAAAGCGCTGACTGATGAGGGGCTGTTGAACGCATTCGAGGAATTTTCCGGAGAGGACCCCAAGCTGTGGCAGCCAGGTCTGCTGGCGGTGTTTACCCTCAGCCCCAAGCTGGCAGCCCAAAACCTGCTGGATCAGGAAGTTAAAATTCCCACCGCGCTCAACACAAAAGCCACAAAAACGCTCGATACCATTCGATTGACCGGCCTGGAACCCAGCACACTGGAAGAAGCCGCACTGCTAGCGCTCGCGCTGCGGAATTACCACGCGCTCAACAATGGGTGGGAGGACGTTTCCAGCTTCCTGAGCGCCCCGCGCGGCAATCTCGACCTTTGGCGCTCCGCGTTTGCCTGTTTGCCCGCGCTTCTGCCGCAGCTCCCACAGCTTGCGCAGGAACTGGCCGCCAAAACCCCGCTGGCGCAGACCGGAAAAGTCTGTGCGCTGCTCCTGCATATGGTGGACTGCACGCCCACGCTTGAGAATGACCGCTTCCAACTCCTGATCGACTTGTTCGGTACCTCTTCCCTGGACTTTCAGCGCGAAAGCCTCCAACAGCTGAAAGCGGTGGAAAGCCCGGAATTTCTCGGGCGCCTGGCAGCCAGTTTTCTGGCAGCCTTCCCGCAAGAGCCGCCCGCCGAAAAAGAAAACTTCAAAGCGCCTTCGTTTGAGAATGTAATCGAATTGCGCAAAATCGCCTTCCTGAACCAAGCCGCGGGTCAACCGCAGGAAGCCCTCAAGGCTATCCACAACGCCTTCGAACAGTTCAGCGCCAGTCAAGCTCAGCTCTTGCGTGAACTGGCCTTTGCGTTGGAAAACAGTGACCCGGAAGAAGCCCGGAAAACCTGGGAGCAAGTCCTCAATCTTGCGCCGCAAGCCGCTGTCTATAAGGAGGAGTACGCTGAGTTCTTGCTCGCTCACGGGGAAACGGAATACGCCCTGGATTTGCTAAATCAAGTGCCTGCCTCCGCGCAAAAGACCTTGCTGCTCTTACGATACCCGGAGCTGCGCGCCGGCATGGAGCTTAACAACGAAGACCTGCGCAAGCTCCCGGGGAAAACGGTCTCGCTTTCCCGCTTTCAGCGGGAACCGGACAGCCTGAAAGCCGCCCGCTACGCTTTCGAAAACAAGAATTACGCGCTTGCCGATGAGCTGATTGGCAAAGCGCTGCTGACCAACCCGAACGACCTCGAAACTCTCAAACTGGCAGGTCAAATTAAGAAACACACCGCAGACCTTGACGCGGCCATCCAGGCCTCTGAATTGGTGGCGCTCTATGAACCGGATAACAAAACGACCAAAAAAGAGCTTGCCAGCCTTTTCTTGCAGTCCCGCCAGCCGGAAAAAGCTCTGGAAATTTACCAGGAGCTGATTTCCGCAAATCCGGAGCCTTCCCGCTCCGACCTGCTGACCTACGCGGAGGTCGCAATAAAAGCGGAAAAACCCGAAATTGCCATCCCGATTTGTGAGAGCTTCCTCAGCCGCGACACCCTGGATGGCGAAGCGCTGGTGACATTGTGCGCTGCGCACATCCGCAAGGGCGATGAAGCCAGCGCAATCAGCCTGTTGGAGCAGACCTCCGCGATTGCGCCTGAAAAGCCTGCCAGCTGGCTCGCCCTGGCGGAAATCTGGACGAGCCTGGGCAGGACGGAAATGGCAATGGAATCCTTGCGGAAAGCCAAAGCTGCCTTACCCGCTAATCCAGGCATTCTGCTGGCGCTTGGCAAGCTATATACCGAAAACGAACGGCCAACCGAAGCGGTCGGCGTCCTCAAGCAAGCCTTTCAACTCGACCAGAACGACCCGGAGATACGCAAATCGCTTGCCAAGGCATACCTGACGCACGGCTACCTGAACGAAGCCTGGTCAGTCATCGGTCCATTGGAAGCTGACTACACCTCGGATCCCGACCTGGCGCTGACGCTTGGCAAAGTGATGCTCGCATTAGGAGATTACCAGGCGACAAAGCCGGTCTTGCGTTTCGCATGGCAGTCCAGCCGCTCGGAGGAAGCGCTGAAGACTTATGCCAACCTGCTGCTGCAAGCCCCAGCGCATTCTGGAGGTTTTTCCGCCGGGGACACGAAAGAGTTAAACCAGCTTATGGAAGCCGTTCACGAAAAAGCCAGACCGGAAAGCGGCTCCTTCGATTTCAAAGTGCTCGAAGCAGACATTCAGTACGCCCAGGGTAATATGGAATCTGCCTACAAAGCCTATCTTGAACTGTTGGACCAACCCGAAGGCAAAACCCCGCGAACCTATTTCCATCTGCAGCACCAGATTGGGCAGTGCGCTCTCAAGTCAGGGCACCCGGAAATCAGCCTTTCCGCGCTTCAGGAAGCGGTCCTGGTAAACCCCGACAATCTGGAGGTGCGCCATACCCTCTCGGAAGCCTTTGCTGCCGCGGGGATGCCCGAGGAAAGCCTGGCAGCCGCCAAAGCCACCCTGCAGCTCGCTCCGACGGAGCTCGATAATGTGCTGTGGTACAGCAGCTTCTGCAGTAAGAATGGAAATGAAAGGGAAGCGGTGCAGATCCTCAAAGACACGCTGTATCTGTTGCCGGATGAACAGGCGCTCTATCTGGCGCTGGCGAGAGCTTACCTCGCGATGGGTTCCACCGCGGAGACAAAAGAGACGCTCAACCGCATGCTGGAACGCGAAGACATCAGCACTGAAGAGTATGTCAACGTCGCGAATATCTATTTACACATGAACGACTCCGCCGAGGCGGCCCGCATCATTCGCCTGGCTATTGCGAATAATCCTCAGCCGGATTTCCTCGAAGCCCGCAAGCTTGCGTACACAGTCCTCCGCCTGGGGGACGGCGCAGCCGCGCTGCAGCTGTTGGCGGAACTGGAAAAAACGTTGGGCAGCCACCCCTGTTTCCCGATCCTCAAGTCAGACGTCCTGGCAGGCAATAAGCAATTTCTGCCAGCACTGCAGAACCTTGACAGCCTGCTAAAGGAAATCGAATTTTCGGGCTCCGACCTATCCTTTGAAGCCACTTTTGGCGCCGAAACAGACGCGAGTATCCCGGATTACAACTGGGCGGGCGTCTTGTACCGCGCCGCCCAACTGGAACGCGCCTCTGGCGACCTGGCCGCGGCACAGAAACATGCCGGCCAAGCCTTCGCGCTCCAAGCGGACAAAAGCGAATACATCCTGCTGAAGTCCGAGCTGGCCTTCGCGCTGCGAAAAACAGAAAAACTGGATTCCACGCTTGAGCTGCTGGAAAATAACCCGCTTTCTGCGGCGCATCAGGAAATGACCCGCCTTTTGGCTGTGAACGCGCTGATTGAGCGCGACCCGGATAAAACCCACCTTCTTCTGGACCATTTCCTTGCACGGCAGAGCCCCTCAGCAGTTTTCCATGCGGCGCGGGCCTTCCTGGCGCTTACCGAAGGCAAAGCCGACCGGACGGAGGAAGAGCTTCGCTCCGCTGAAGCGCTGATGGACGAAGCTTATGCCCGCTCGGGTTTGGAGGCTTTCAGCATCCCGGCGCATTTCGCCTGGGTATGGCAGGCGCTTGCAGTCGCAACCGCGGCATTTGAGGCCCAAGCCTGGGACCTGGCGGATAAATGCTTCGGGTACGCACTGGCGGAAATCAAGATTAACCCGGTCGTGAACCAGCAGCTGGCAGAATACCTGGTAGAGAAAGCCAGGGTCAGCAGCAACGCGCGCGCTTTACGAATTGTTCAGCATCTGCCCCACCCGTTCAGCGCGGAAAAGCCAGACGAGGACATTCACCAGGAACAGATTTCCATAGCCGGCCGGTACATTCCGGCAGCAGAGATGCTGCCTACGCTCAAAATCGGTCAGGCGCTTTTCAGCGGGCGCTGGAACGACGGCGAGGAGCTGAAACAGCTCGTCAGGAACAGCCGCCAGGCTGCCCAGGCTCTCTCTGTTCAGCTCGACAGCGACACAATCAAGAACATCTGCGCGGCTTTCCCGGGGGATTTTGAGGTGGCTTTTCAGGAAGCTGTCCTGCTGCTGTATAAAAACCCGGCAGCCTGCGCGGATAAGGCTGAAAGCCTGCTCAGGAAGCACCCGGACAAGCCCGGGCTGTATACAATGCTGGCCATAGCCCACCAGGCGGAACCTGAAAAAGCGGCTGAAGCGATTGAAAAAGCGCTGGAGATATGGCCGGATGAACCGGACTGGCACGCGATAGCGGGCAGCTTCCACGAGCAATGCGGCGCGTTTGACAAAGCAGCCAAACACCTTGAAGATGCCATCCACATCCTGCCCAAGTCCGCGCAGTACTGGCAGATGCTGGGCGACATCAAAGTTCTGGAAAAAGATTACCACGCGGCGCGGGATTACTTCACCAAGGCTCATGAGCTCTTCCCGGGGGACCCCGAAGCGCTGTTCTCACTGGCGGTCATTAACCAGCAGCTCGGTGAGCATCAGGCTGCCATTCAATGCCTGCGCGAGGTTGAGACCTTGGACCCCGGAAAAACCGTCTATGCTGAAAGCATCGCCGAATCCCTGTTCGCTCTGCAAGACTACCAGGCGGCGCAAGACCAGGCAAACCGGGTTTTGCAGACCAACGCGCACAGCAGCCGCGCGCTGCAGGTGAAGGCAAAAGCCTTGATGAAACAGCGCCAATACGAAGAAGCCAGGCGCGTCTTGCAAGCCGCCCGGGAAATGGTCAGCGACCCGATTCCCTTTGACCTGCTTGCCATCGAATTGGACGCGGGCATGCTGCGCAAATCGGGGCTCGGCGCCGCGCTGGCGCTGGCCGAATCCAACCCGGAGAACCCGCTGGTGCTCAATACCCTGGCCGGCTATTACCTGGAAGCAGCTATGCAAACTCAGGCTGAAGAAACCCTGCACCACAGCCTGGAAATCGACGGGCAAAATCCGCAGACGCTTGTGATGCTTGGGCGCATCGCGCGCAGGCGCGGCAACCTGGACCAGGCCCTGGCGTACCTGACCCGCGCGCTGGCAGTGAACCCCAGCCTGATTGAAGCCTACCTGGAGCTTGGGCAAACCTATCAGGACCGCCGGGATAACACCCGGGCCCTGGAGACTTACCACAGAGCCATCGAAATGGTGGAGAAAGACCCGCGGGCGTACATCCAGGCTGCTGCGGCATACAAAGACAGCAAAGACTACCGCAACGCTGAAAGCATGCTGCGCCAGGCAGCGCAGTTTGCCCCGAATGACCCCGTCATCCGCCGGCAGCTTGCATCCATTGTTGCCCTGAATTTGGTGAACAACTTGCAGGAGGCACCAAAACGAAGATGATACCTTATCGCGTACCAAAAAATGACGAAGCCATGATTGTCAGGCGCGGCAAATTCCTGACGCTTGTGCAGACCGCGATGAACAAGCGCGAACTGCAATTTGTCCGTCAGGCCTGCCTGATCTGGCTGGCAAGCTATCCGGGCGACCTGCTGGTGAATTACATCTATGCCGCTATTTTGGCCGAATTGGGGGATGTGGAGATGGCTGCAGGCAACCTCGAAAAAGTCATCGCCTACGATCCCGAATTCCTGGAGGCAATGAACCTGCTCAGCCAATTGGTAAATGGGGAAGCGATTGACGTAGAGTACCACTCATCGCTGGCCTACCTGCAGCGCAACCCCGCGCCCGTGCCGCCCGTAACGAGATGGTTCGCGCCGTTATGGAACGCCCGCCGCGCCTTTGAAGCTGGCGACCAGGAAGCAGCCGAAAAAGCCATCCTGCAAGCGCTCGCGCACAACCCGAGCCTGCCGCTTCCCGCCATTCTCCACATGCGCATCATCTACAAAAACGGGAACATGACCCTGCTGGATACTCTGGCAGGTATCTACGGAAACCGCTGGCCGGACTGCATCCAAATCAAGCTGCTTTCCGCTCTGGCGGATATCCAGCAGGGCGAGGACGCGCGCGGCGTTGAAAAACTGCATTGGAGCGCAGCCCACGATATCAGCGGGCAGGCTGCCATTCGCCTGCTTGGCGCCGACCATGCTTTCAAACCAATTTGGCCGGATGACCTGAAAGTCTACTTCGACCTGCCTATCCCGGCATCCATCGCGGTGGAACTTGGCTGGAACGCGCTCGCCACGCCCGGCGCAAATATTGCGCCTTCAGCTTCAGGCGAAGCCACCGTTTCGGCACAGCCTGCCGCTTCACAGACCGCCGCGGCTGGCAGCTTGCCGGCAACCCAAAAGATATCGGATTTTGCGAACACCAACCCGGTCGACTACTCCGAAGTCCCGCCCGAAGCTTTCCTGCTCAGCAAATCCCCGAACTTTGGCGACGAGAAGCACAGGAAAGCCCGGAATGAGACCGTCGACTCCTTGAACGAAATTCAGGCGGAATTCGATAAAATCGCCAAAACCATGCGCAAGTCTGAATTGACCGCCGCGGACGCGCGCTTCCCGAATTATGTCCTGATGACCTCCCGCTCTGCCCTTACCAACAAGTACGGCGCCAATACTGCCAACGTCATCCTGGATGCGATGCAGGACCTCTCAATCAAAATTACCGCCCTCCCTGGCTGGAACAGTGTTGTGTTTGTACCGGATGACCCCCGCATTGCCAACGACCTCGGTCTGACTCCCAGCCTGGCAAACGATGCCTGGAAGTTCAAGCTGGCGCTGGCAGACCTGGATAAAAGCCTGGCGGCTAAAGGCGAGATGATTGGCACCCTGCTGATTATCGGCGGGAATGACATCGTCCCCTTCCACCAGCTCCCCAACCCTACCGATGACGCGGATAATTATGTGCCCTCGGATAATCCATATGCCACCGTAGACGACAATTATTTCATCCCCCAGTGGCCGGTCGGACGCATCCCGGACGAAGCTGGCAGCGACCCGGTGTATCTGATTGAGCAGCTGCGTTACCTCAACAATGAATACGCGCTCAAACTGAAAGCCAAGACATTGATTTCCGGGACGATATTTGAAAACTGGCTCATCAATCTGCGCGAGTCACTAAACGCGACCATGCAAAACTTCAGACGCTCTGAACAGCTTGGTTACTGCGCAGAAGTGTGGAAAATCCCCAGTACGGAAGTCTTTAATGTGATTGACCGTGGGGACAGGCTCAAATCCAGCCCGCCGGTCGAGGCCTCGAGCTTTGTGACGACACAGAAATCGAATCCAAAGTTCGCGTACTTTAACCTGCACGGGCTAAAGGATTCCCCCGAGTGGTACGGGCAGAGCGATTTAACGCGTCGGCTCAACAGCCCTGAGTACCCTGTCGCGCTCATTCCCGAAAGCTTTAGCAGTAACGCGCCGGATATCGTCCTGAGCGAAGCGTGCTACGGCGCCAACATCCTCGACAAGACAGCCAAAGACGCATTAGCGTTAAAATTGCTGGCCGCAGGCAGCCGCGCGTTCGTCGGCAGCACGGTAATTGCCTATGGGTCTGTCAACAAGTCCCTGGTCGGCGCCGACCTTCTGGCGCACAGCTTCTGGACGCATGTGCAGAATACAGTTCCCGTCGGCTACGCGCTGATGCGCGCCAAGCTGACGCTTGCCAGCCAGATGACTCAAGCCCAGGGCTATCTTGACGGTGAAGACCAGAAGACCATCCTGTCCTTTGTCCTCTATGGCGACCCGCTGGCAAGCAAGGAAAGCCTGCGGAACATTCCCAAACCGCTGCTGCGCCCTTCCAAGACGCTGGTCATCAAGACCATCAGCGATTCCCACGAGGAAATGGTTGTTTCCCCTGAAGAAATGCCGGACGAAATTCTGGAGAATGTCAAAAAGGTCATCAGCGCGTACCTGCCCGGCCTGGATAACGCCACCGTGGCGATTAACCCGCAGTTGACCAATTTCTCGCTGGATACTGCCGGCGTGAAAGACCGCAAGGCCCGCAAGCATTACCTGGAAGGCAGCGAGCGCTACGTGGTTACATTACGCAAGAGCGTGGAAATCAAGCAAATCCCGCATGACCATTACGCCCGCATGACCTTCGACCAGAAAGGGGATATCATCAAACTGAGCCTCTCGAAATAAGCTCTTCCCTGCAGAAAACTCTGGCGTAGCATCCAGTTTTCCCCTCCGCTCTGAAGCCCCTCACACCCGGGGGCTTCAGTTATTTCCAAAAGCCTTCATTCGCTGCGCAGAGTCACTCGCCGGCCGGACTTTCAGAAAAAACCATAGGTTACCTCCTTCAGAAACAGGGGAGAATCCCCACAGATTTTACGACTAAGTGTATAATAAATTCAGAAATCACAAAAAAAGGGTTTGTTCGAATTGACGTTTGATATCCAATTTTTGATTACAATTGCGTGTGAAGTATGTTTGAGGCCGTTCTATCCGCGTGGGATGGATGCGGCTACGAAAGGGAGTTGAAATGTACGGTTACAGTGGAAAAATTCTGCACATCGACCTGAGAACCCATAAAACCCGTATCGAAGAAAAGCCGGAAGAGTGGTACAAGCTCTGGATTGGCGGCGTTTCCATGGCTTCCCGTCTGTTATGGGAAAATATCGTCCCGGGTTGCGACCCGTTGGACGACGGCAACCCGATTTGTTTTGCCAATGGGATTTTCACAGGCACGCCCGTTCCTGTTGGTGGCAAGTTCGGTATGGCTTCCAAATCCCCGTTGACCGGTTTTATAGGCGACAGCCTCTCAGGCAGCTGGTTCTCCATCGCGCTCAAACGAGCAGGCTGGGACGGCGTAGTGCTGCACAACAGCTGCGAGAATTGGACGCATCTCTTTATCGACGATGACCGTGTGCAATTTTTTGATGCTACTTATCTGCTTGGTAAAGGCACCTTCGAAACGGAAGAAGCCATCCGCGAGAAGATGGGAGATGAGCAGATACGTTCCTGTACTATCGGGATTTGTGGTGAGCACCTGGTTCGGTATGCCAACGTTACCAATGACGGCAGACAGCTCGGCCGCACCGGTCATGGAATGATTTGGGGACACAAGAAACTCAAGGCTTTTTCCGTGCGGGGAACAAAAGGGGTTAAGGTATTTGACCCGGCGACACTAAACAAACTTTCCTATGATATCTCGAAGGCCGCGCAAGGGAAAGACACGGAGAAATATCGCATTTACGGCACCGCCACAGGGCTCATGAGCCAAAACAAGGCGGGTGTTCTCCCTACACGCAACTTCTCTGAAGGTGTCTTTGAACACGCCGAGGAAGTCAGCGGGGAATACCTGGACAAGCATCATAAGGTTAAGGTGATTGCCTGCGCCCAGTGCCCGATTGCCTGTGAACAGATGTCCATCGTCAAGACCGGCCCTTTCGCGGGCGCCATGACGGGCATAGAGTACGAAAGCCTGTTCGCGAACAGTTCCAATCTGGGGATTTCCGATATTCGCGCCGCAATCAAACTGATTACCATCTCCGACCATGACGGTATGGACTCTATCAGCATGGGTGTCACCATCGGTTTCGCGATGGAATGTTTTGAAAGGGGTGTTCTGACCGAGAAAGATTTTGCCTGTCCCTCTCACCCGGAAGGTTTCACGCTTAATTTTGGGGACGGTGACTCCGCGGTCAAGCTGGCGGAAATGATTCGCGACCGCGAAGGGATCGGCGATTTATTCGCCGAAGGCGTACGCATCGCCTCCAAAAAGCTGGATGAAGAAAGAGGCAGTGAAAGCTGGAAATGGGCTATGCACACCAAAGGCCTGGAACCGGGGGGATACGACTCCCGTTCGCTGAAGACTTTCGCGCTGGGGCTGGCAGTTGGCACGCGCGGAGGCTGCCATAACCGCTCCGCAGCCTATGACCCTGACATGAAAGGCGAAACCAACCGCCTGACTGTCGATGAAACCCGCGGTCGGGTTGCCGCTGAATCGGAAGAATACGCGGCCGTTTACGATACCCTGCCCTTGTGCAAATTCATCCGGCGCTGTTTTACCGGCAAAGCAGATCGATCTGGCGCCTGGCCCGCGATTGCCAATCTCATCAATGCCACCACCGGCTGGAATTATGGGTATGATGACGTGGATCTGATTGGTATCCGCGCCCACACCATCAAAAAATCTTTCAACATCCGCGAAGGCTGGACCCAGGCTGATGACGACCTGCCATGGCGCTGGAAGAATGAAGCCATGCATTCAGGCCCCGGCGCAGGCGTGTATGTCACCGAGGAAGAACTCGCGTATCTGAAGAAGATCTATTATGAGGCTAAAGGTTGGACCCCGGAAGGACTGATTCCAAAAGAACTCCTGATTAAACTGGGCATGCCTGATGTCGCTGAGGAAATTGGAGTATAAGGAGAAAATCGATGTCAGTAACCAGTACATCAAAATACGCCTATATCGAATGTGATCCCAATTTGTGTGTCGGCTGCCAATTGTGCGAGTATCTGTGTTCGTTCAGCAAGACCGGCGAATACAACAGCTTCCGCAGCCGCATCCGCACGATCCGGGTGGATGAAGTGCTCATCAGCGCTATCGCCTGCCGCACCTGTGAAAATGCGCCTTGTGTCATTGTATGTCCGCGCGACGCGATGACTCAGGACCCGGACAAAGGGATTATTCGCGTGGACTCCACCAAATGCGACGGCTGTGCCTGGTGCGTCGAAGCCTGTGATTTCGGCGCGATTTCAATCAACCCTGCCACAGCCCTGGCTGAAATTTGCGACCAGTGCGAAACCGACCCGGAAGGCCCGCAATGCGTCAAATGGTGCCCCAAAGAAGCGCTCACTCTGACCACCGCGGAGCAGCGTACGCAGCGCGCCCGAAAAAAGCTCATCGCGGAGACGTTGGACATCCCTACCAAAGCAGTGGAACCTAAATGAGCGCCGAGCCCAACAACCCCCAGCAAGCACAGCCGGCGCCTGAGGAAGAACTGCGCATCGGAGTGTACGTCTGCCACTGCGGCAGCAACATCGCCGGCGTGATTCCACCCAAGGAAGTGGTCAACTTCGCCGCGGAATTGCCAGGTGTGGTGCGCGCCACCGATACGCTCTACGCCTGCGCCGACAGCGGTCAGCGCCTGATTAAAGAAGATATCAAAAAGTACAACCTGAACCGCGTGGTAGTTTCCGCCTGTTCCGTCCGGATGCACGAACCCACCTTCCGCGGCGCTGTATCCGAAGCCGGCTTGAACCCCTTCCTGATGGAAATGGCCAATATCCGTGAGCAGTGCACCTGGGCGCATGGGCACGACCGCGAGGGCGCCCTGGCGAAGGCGAAAGACCTGACCGCTTCCGCCATTTCCAAGGTATCGTTCCTGCAGCCGCTGGATATGATCAGCGTGCCGGTCTCCAGGAAAGCCATGGTCATCGGCGGCGGCGTGGCTGGCATCAGCGCGGCGCTGGACCTGGCAGAGCAAGGTATTCCGGTGGTACTGGTCGAGAAAGAACCAACGATTGGAGGGGTCATGGCTCAGCTCAACAAGACCTTTCCAACGATGGACTGCAGTATATGAATTCTCGCACCAAAAATGGTTGACGCGGCGCGTCAGCCCCTCATCGAAGTCAAAACATTCACGGAAGTTGAAAAAGTTGAAGGTTTCGTCGGGAACTTCAAGGTAACCCTGCGCGAAAAAGCCAAGTATGTGCGCGCGGACCGCTGCAACGGCTGCGGCGCCTGCGCAAAAGTTTGCCCGATTGAAGTCCCGAATTACTTTGAGATGAACCTGGCTCCCCGCAAGGCAGCATATATCCCGATGAGCCAGTCTGTCCCGCTGATTTACAACATCGACATGGATGCCTGCATCCACTGCTACAAATGCGTGGAAGCCTGCGGACCGCTCGAGGCGATTGATTTCAGCATGCAGGACAAAATCGTGGAAGAAGAAATCGGCGCTGTAATTGTGGCGACCGGTTTCAGCCACTTTGACCCCTCTCCCATGGAGGAGTACGGCTACAACCGCTACCCCAACGTGATTACCTCCATGGAGATGGAACGCCTGAACAACTCCGCAGGTCCGACCGCCGGCAGTCTGATTCGCCCCAGCGACGGCAAGAAACCGCAGCGCCTGGCGTTCATCAACTGCGTGGGGTCGCGGGATAAGCGTTTCGTGGAAAGTTGCTCGAATTTCTGCTGCATGTACTCCATCAAAAACGCCGTGCTGGTCAAGCAGATGAACCCAAACGCGGATGTAACCATTTACTATATGGATATCCGCACACCTTCCAAGGGTTATGAAGAGTTCTATAATCGCGCCCGCTCCATGGGTATCCATTTTATCCAGGGGCGCCCCGCGATGATTACCGAAGACCCCGAAAGTCACAATCTATTCATCCATACGGAAGATATCGCGCTGGGCAAGGTTGTGGAACATGAGTACGACCTGGTCATGCTAAACCAGGCAGCGGTGCCCCAGCCGGATCAAAACCATATGAGCTCCGTGTTGAACGTCGCGCAGTCGCCAGGCGGCTGGTACATGGAATACCACCCCAAGCTGCGCCCGATGGACAGCCCCACGGATGGTATCTTCTTCGCCGGAGCCTGCCAGGGACCAAAAGACATTCCCGCCAGCGTCGCGCAGGGTTCGGCCGCGGCATCCCGCGCCTCGCGCGTCCTGCACTCCAAAACATGGCAAATCGAACCCACCATCGCCAATGTCTGGTCCGACCGCTGCGTCAGCGCCCAGGGCAAAGCCTGCGGTATTTGCGAACGCTCCTGCCCGTACGGCGCAATTGATTACACCCAGGGGAAGGCAGCAGAGGTCATCACCGCCAAGTGCCACGGCTGCGGCGCGTGCGTAGGCGAATGCCCGCACGATGCGATTACCCAGCTGCATTACACCGACGCGCAAATCCTTTCGCAGATACGCACCCTCCTGGCGGACAAACCTGAGAAAAAAATCCTCGCGCTGCGCTGTCACTGGTGTTCTTATGGCGGCGCGGACCTGGCGGGCACCAGCCACTTTGAATACACATCCAATGAGCGCGGTATCAAGGTTATGTGTTCCGCCCGGATGGACGCTGACTTCATCTACGAAGCCTACCGCCTGGGCGCGGGGGCCGTGCTCTACTCCGGCTGCCATCCGCAGGACTGCCACTACATTACCGGGCAGGTTATCGGCGCCAAGCGCGCCAAACGCCTGGAAACAATCTTCGAGCGCATGAACATGAGCCCCGGACGCTTCCGGGTTGAGTGGATTAGTGCGGCTGAAGGCGATAAATATGCCCGGGTGCTGAACGAAATGCAGGCAGCCCTGGACGAGATTCCACCGGAAGCCCTGCACGCTGAAATCGAGCGCATGCGGCCCGATATGGCCAAACGCCTGACGCGCCTGCCGAACATCCCCGGCGTGCAACGGGCTATGGACCATACTGAAGTTGTCGTGAACACAATTCTCAGCAGAAAGGGAGAGCCCGTATGATTAGTTCCGGACTGGCAAATGAAATCAGGGCAATTCCGGGTGGAGAAAACCTTGAAATGTGTTATTCCTGCGGGACCTGCACAAGCAAGTGCATGATCCAGCAGAAACTGGAACCGGAATACAATCCGCGCCGCTTATTGCGCATGGTCATGATGGAGATGCGCACGGAGAGTTACGCCAACCCGACCACCTGGCTGTGTTCCTCCTGCGACTTATGCTATCCGGCTTGCCCGCAGCAAATTCACATTTCCGGTGTCATCACGGCTGTAAAAAAAATCGCGGTGCAAGCCGCGCAGAAGACGCCCCTGCCCACCGCCGTGGTAGACCAGCAAACCTGTGTGGCCTGCGGTCTCTGCGCGGAAGTCTGCCCGTACGATGCGATTACCATTGAAACGCGCAAACTGCCCTACCGCGGCAGCATCCCGGTCGCAGTGGTAAACGCGGGTTTATGCATGGCGTGCGGCGCCTGCGGCGCGGCCTGCCGCTCCAACTCCATCGGGATACCTGCCGATACCTCCGACGAGGAAGTGGTCGAGAATATCTGGTCCTGGTTGAACCCGGAAGGAGCGCTGAATTGATGGACAATCGACCGAAAATCGCGTTTTTTCAATGCCAGTGGTGCCTCTATGCTCCGGAAGACCAGGAATGGGTGGACAAACGCCTGCCAGAAAACATACATCTGATTAAAGTGCCCTGCACCGGCCGTATCGACCCACTGTTCGTACTTAACGCGGTTCAAGGCGGCGCCGACGGCGTGGTCATCAGCGGCTGTCTGCCGGAAAAGTGCCACTTCAAAGAAGGCAATCTGGCAGCCCGCCGGCAGTTGGATGCGTTTTCCAGCTTCCTGGACTACATCGGCTACGATGAGGCGCGCGTGCGCTTTATCTGGTTGGATTTGCAGGACCGCGGGCGCATTCAGCGCGAGCTGACCGAGTTCGAAAGCCTCCTGAAGAAGCTCAACCCGGCAAAAAGCCTTGCCACACGCGTACCTGAAACCGAAGGAGGCGCGAATGACTGAGCTGGAACAAAAAATCCGCGCGGAGGCGGCGCGTTTGCTTTCGGAAGGGCTGGTGGACGTTGTGATGGCTTTCCGCAAAGAAGACGCCCCCTTACGCCCACAGCCAGCCTTCTTTACCTGCGTGGAAGACCTGGAAAACCTAATCTATAACGGCCTGTGCGCGAACAACCTCGCAAATTACCTGACCCGTTACCCGGATGAGACCCGCATCGGCATGCTGGTGCGCGGCTGCGAAAACCGTTCTGTGAACGCGCTGGTGGTGGAAAAACAACACAGCCGCCAAAACCTTTACTTAATCGGTGTCCCCTGCACCGGGATTATCGATTGGCGCAAAGTGGTCGCGCTGACGGGGGAAGACATCCTCGGATATGAGGAAACGGACAGCAGCCTGCACGTACGCACCAAACGCCAAAGCTACCAGCTTCCGCGCCGCGAACTGCTGCACGCTTCCTGCCAGCGCTGCGTGCACCCCAACCCCCTCAGCGCTGACATCGTGCTCGGGGAAGCGCTTCCCGAGGGCGACCCCGCCCTCATCCGTGAGCGCGTGGAAGCCTTTGAGGCCCTCACCCGCGCCGAGCGCACAGCCTACTTCAAGCAGGAAGCCGAACGCTGCATCCGCTGTTACGCCTGCCGCGAAGCCTGCCCGATGTGTTACTGCGAGGAGTGCTTTGTGGACCACAACAGCCCGCGCTGGACAGAAAGCGGCACCACCCCAGCCGGCACGCATGCCTGGCACATCATTCGCGCTTTTCACCAGACCGGCCGTTGTACCAGCTGCGGCGCCTGTGAGCGCGCCTGCCCGATGGATATCCAGATGACCTACCTGACCGACAAACTGGGCAAAGATATGTGGGACAGTTACCAATTCGCGGCGGGCATGGACGCCAAAAGCCAGCCGCCCTTCGCTTCATTCACGCTGGATGACAGGAAACATTTCCAGGCTGGAGGAATGCACTCATGAAATACATCCTCCCCAAACAGGATCTGAACGCCCTTCTGGAGCGCTGGTCTGCTGAGTACGCTGTTCTCGCGCCGCAAAAATCCGGAGCGTACGCGGAATTTTTGCCTTACACTCCCCGGTCGGAACTCTGCCTGGAAGAACCGCACAACACCCGCTATCCCCCCAAGGCGCTCTTCTTCCCCCAGTCCGAAGCCATTCTGCAATACAAACGAACGACCGGACAGTTGGAGAGCATCTCAGCTGTAGCGCAGAAACGGGTGATTTTTGGCATTCGTCCATGCGACGCGAAAGCGGTAAGCCTGTTGGATACGGTCTTCGCGGAAGGCGACAATCAGGACCCCTTTTGGCAGGCCCGCCGCGCGGAAACGCTGCTCATCGGCCTGGGCTGCCATGCACCCTGCGCGACCTGCTTCTGCACCAGCGCTGAATCCGGACCCTTCCACACAGATGGGCTGGATGCCCTTCTAACAGACCTGGGAGAAATCTATCTGGTGGAACTTCTTTCAGAACGCGCTGCCAGCCTGTTCGATGCTCTGGCGCCCGCCAGCTCCATCCTGCAGGAGAATGCTCAAGCTGTCCAATCAGCCGCGGAATGTGCCCTGCCCAAGGCTTTTGAACTGGACGGGTTAAAAGGCAAATTGGACCGCGTCTTTGACCAGGATATTTGGGCGCAGCTGGCGCAGTCTTGCCTCGGCTGCGGCATTTGCACTTTCCTGTGCCCTACTTGCTTCTGCTTTGACCTGGTGGACGAAGCGCAGCGGGATACGCGCGTGCGCAACTGGGACACTTGCATGTTCCGGGTGTACTCGCTGGAAGCTTCGGCGCATAATCCGCGCCCGACGCGCAAAGAACGCACCCGCCAACGCCTGATGCACAAGTACAGCTACTGGTGGGAGCACGCCGACAAATTGGGCTGCACCGGCTGCGGGCGCTGCGTGCGCTACTGCCCGGTCGGATTGGATATCCGCGCGATGATTCGCACAGCCGGCGCGTACGAAAACGAGGTGCTGCATGCCAATTAATACATCTACGCGCAACCCATACCAGCCCACACCCATGCGCGTTTTGCGCGCGTATTACGAGTCCACCGACCGAAGCTTGAAAACGCTGGAGCTTTCCTTTGAAAACCACGCGGACAGACAGGCTTTCTTCCGCAAGTTCAACCCGGGCCAGTTTTGCCAATTATCAGTCTTTGGCAAAGGCGAGTCCCCCCTTGGCGTGGCCTCGGCTGCCTGGGAAGGCGATTTTGTGCGCTTTACCATCCAGCGCATGGGCTCGGTCACCAAAGCTCTGCACGAACTAAAGCCCGGCGATACACTGGGTATGCGCGGACCTTTGGGCAACGGCTTCCCGCTCTCGGAGTGGAAAGGCAAAAACCTGGTTATCATTGGCGGCGGCTGCGCGTTTTCCACGCTCTATGCCCTCACCAAGCACCTCCAATACCCTCAAAACCGCCCGGACTACGCTCAGTTGGTAGTTATTTACGGCGCGCGCAGCTCCGGGCTGTGCATGTACAAACAGGATATCCAAAGCTGGTACCAGCGCGAAGACATGGAAGTCCATCAGGCAATCGACGTTCCCGAAGAGAGCTGGGATCACCACGTCGGATATGTTCCGGATGTGGTCAGGCAAATCGCGCCCTCTCCAGACAACGCGGTAGCAATCGTGTGCGGCCCGCCAATCATGACCAAGTTCACTCTGCCAGCGCTCGTCTCGCTGGGTTTCCCAGCGGAGGCGATATTTACCTCCCTGGAAAAACGCATGAAATGCGGCTTGGGTAAGTGCGGCCGCTGCAACATCGGTTCGAAGTATATCTGCAAAGACGGTCCAGTCTTCAGTCTGGCGGAACTCAACGCGCTGCCCGCGGATATTTAATGGAGATAGCATGAGTCAACGCGGAATTCCACAAAAATCAAAAAATGAACACAGCATGACCATCCGCCGCGGCATGGTCACGCGCAATTACCTGATGACCTGGGACCTGGATAAATGCGTCGGCTGCCAGATTGGGCCGATTGTCTGCCCGAAGCAAGCCCTGACGCACGTGCCCGTCCAGCTGGAAAACGGCCGCATCGCCGTCAAAGCTTCCGTGGATGTGGACGAGAAGAAATGCGTGAACTGCGGCATGTGTGTCGTCTCCTGCCCGACGCACGCCATCAGCCTGACCATCAACGGCAAAACGGAAATCCCGGTGCTTGAATATGAAACTTATCCGGAGTACCTCTCGAAAACCATCTTCCGGCGGGAACTTTTCGACTTCAGCCTCAAAGATTTTGTCATAGATAACTGTTCCGCCAACGTCATCAGTTACGATGAGACCCGCGACACGATGCGTGTGGATTTTGAAAACTGCATCCACTGCCGACAGTGCGAAATCGCAAGCAAGGGCGCTTTTGAAGTGCGCCAAGCCTGGCAGGGTTCGGTAGAACTGCACCGCGAGCGCTGCGTGGAAGGCTGCTTTGCCTGCGCGGATATCTGCCCGACCCGCGCCCTGCATATCGACGACCAGGGCGAGCTCGTCCTGGCGGATTACTACTGCATCAAGTGCGGAGCTTGCATGCAGGTCTGCCCGATCAAACCCAAATACGAGAGCCAGGAATTCGAATTTGAGTATCAGGGCATGCAAGTCAAACGCAGCCGCGATGTGCTGCTGAACGCGGACGAATTGGCAGTCAAAGTGGAACGCTGGCGGCTCAACCATAAACCCGTTTCCAGCGCTGCCTGGACCGAAGCCCTGCGCAAGTTGGCGGACGACAACGCGAAAACTGTGGAGATTGACCGCAAACGCGCCTTACGCCGCGCGGACCTGGTGCGCGCGCTGCGCGGGCACACCCTGACCGAAACGCGCCCGGTGGCAAAGCAAAGTAAGCAAAGTTAATTCTTCTTCAGGGTGTGCAAGAAATGACGAATTGCAAACCCTTACGCGGTTCTAAACGCTGGGGCTAATGGTGTTTTTATAGAGGCAAGCAAATGTCAAACCGCCTTGTTCTTCTTGGCAAGCAATTAATTTCCGACACTTCTTCTGCTGAAATCCGCCGGATTGAAGATCTGCTCAAGCAGGAGAATATTCCCTACCGCCTTCAAACCCAGCGCTCCCGCGGCTCCGTAGGTTCTTTCATGGACTCCCGCTCATATGCGGCGTCAAATATCGCGCTGTACAAAGGGGCAGCAACGCCAACCTTTGTGTATGCCATCTATGTGCGCCCAAAAGATTACAAACGCGCCCAAAGTCTGATGCAGGTGCGTTAATTTCTGGCCGTTCCCCCGGGAAAGTGGTTTGAGAGGGGAATTACCTCTCAGAGCCGTATCCGAACCTGCTTGAATAATCAAATGACCAGCCCGTTTCCCGCGCGTACTCGGGATTCTTCTCCCCGGGTCCGTAGATCAGCACGCGCGCCTTCGAGCGCAAGCGCCCGAAACTTGAGCTGTCCGGTGCGGCGCTAATCACGTTGCGGAAGGTGCCGCTGTTCAGGTAATATCTCTCCCGCCCCCCGGAAGTGCGCACAAGCTCTACTGCGGGAGTGTGCGTATGCCCGCTGACCATGCAGGTTACGGTGGAATCGCTGCCGCTAAGGCATTCTTCTTTCTGGATCATCCCCATCAGTGAACCCAGCGTATACTTCCCTGAAAGCGATTCAATCAGCTTTTCGAAAACCCAAAAGGGAATGCGGCGCTTCCAGATGCGTTTATCCAGCAGGATTTTCAGGGTGAAAAGGGGAAGCCCGACCAGCGCTCCCAAAGTCAGAAACTGCTGCTTCAGGGCTTCATCCCTCGCAATCTCGTCACGAATCCACTTGAACACGGGTTCCAGGTAGCCCCAGGTTTCATCACGGTTGAGACCCGGAGTGGAAAACAGAAAACTCATCAGCGCGTTGGCTGGGCGGACATCGTCAAATTCCATGATGCGCTGATAAAGCAGGAGCAGCGGAGTTTTTTTCAGGATGCCCTCGGCTGTGTAATAGTCCTTAAAGACTTTTGGCAGCCTGGCAGCCAGTTCCAAGGTGGTAATATCGCCCAGCACCGGGCGTTTGTACCATTCCGCGGGCATAAACAGCGGCAGTGAGGCTTCCGCGCTGAGGTTAATCCCAAAATTGTTCGGGTCGTACTCATGCCCATGCCGCACCAAGACCCCGGGCTGACCATCGAACGGATGCAGATACTGGTTATCAAACGGCGCGGGGCTGTCCGCTATCCCAAGCATGCGCCTCACGGCGGAACGGACTGCCGGTGTGGCATTGGCCAGGCGGTCGTGGTTGCCTGGGATGAAATGCACTCTGGTCGGGCGTTGGAAGCTGTTTTCCAGACTGCGAATGCTTTGCAAGGTTTCAGCTACGCGCGCGTCTTCAGCAATTTCTTTCAGGATGGCCAGAATCTTGGCTTCCCGGGCGCTGCCCTCAGCGATGTCATCCAGATGACCGTAAGGCCGCAGACTGTCCTCCAGCCACGAGGCGGAGCGGGTGAGTTCGAAAATATCGCCGGCAAGCACAAGGTCCACTTCGCCAACCACGCCGTCATCCAAAGACTCCGCGATTTCACGGAAGTACTCCTGATAGACCCCGGCGGGAAGGTTGTGATTGAACTGCGTACTGCCCAATCCCAGAGACTTCGACTCCGCCAGATGCAGATCGGACATGACAATCAGCATTTTCTACCTCTTTATTCTCGTGAAGCCCGGGTATGCAGCCGCACCGGAAATACCAGAAACGCCGCGGAAAACACGGTTTTTTACTCCCCGCTCCAACGGAATGCGCCGGCTTCGCGTGTGCCAAACAAGACCCGAGAGCTGTCCGCTGGGTCGAGAATGACGCTCTGATAGGACCAGCGGGTCAGCACAGGCGTGGCAAGCTGCCAATGCGCGCCGTAATCGCCGCTCCAGAATGTGGAACCCGCCCCACCTGCGGCCATCAGGGCTGTGTTCTGGGCGTGGAAACTGATGGAAAGGATGTTATTGCCTGCGGCCCCCACCGGTATCCACAGCGAGCCGGTGTTATCGCGCATGTAGATGCCGTTAACCGTGGCGGCAAAGTAATCGTCGCTTCTGGCCAGTATCTGATTGGTGTTAATCCCTTCCAAACCCTGATTGATGCTGGTGAGGGCTCCGTCTTTCAGGTAGCGTGCTGTGCAGATTCCGGAAGAATCACAGGCGGTCAAGAGCACCCGGCCAAGCGCTGTATCGACTGAGAGGCTGGGGATGGAATAGCCGTTCAAACCAACCTGGGTCCATGAACCGCCCGAATACTTCCACAAACCCGCCCCCGCGCTGCCGCCGAAAAGCGTGCTGCCGATGGCTGTCAGGCTGATGAGCGGCGTGCTGGTAAGCGCGGCTTCGGTCTGGACTTCCAGAGCAGTCAGGATCTCCTGCGCGGCGTCGTCTTCCGGCTGGCTGATCCCTGCCAGGACGGTCTCGAGATACCAGCTCGGGTCGTAACCCACGGATTGGGGATTATTAATCGTAGTCCAGCTTCCTCCGCTGGAAACGTACACCGCGCTGGGAGTCAGCGCGTAGAGCTTATTGTTCGCCGCGGTCAGCCAGGTCACCAGGCGGCTTCCAAGGCCGGAATTCACCTCCTGCCAGGTAGTGCCGCCGTCATTCGTGCGAACCACGCCGATGCCGTAGACCCCCGCGTAAACATAGCCCGGCTGAGCTGAGATAGAGGCAAACCCGTTGATCGAATGGCTGCTCACCTCACTGTGGCTGGGGGCCCAGTCCGCTCCCTGATTCGTTGAGCGGTACAGTCCGCGGTAACTCAAGCC
>Ga0116171_10001399_pt1 | contig 24024 bp, 20 predicted proteins | sample AD_JPNHW2_MetaG_FD_89798 | JGI IMG/M metagenome (GOLD analysis project Ga0116171, IMG submission 89798) | Active sludge microbial communities of municipal wastewater-treating anaerobic digesters from Japan - AD_JPNHW2_MetaG | ecosystem: Engineered > Bioreactor > Anaerobic > Digestate | place...
AAGCAAAAAGAATTGCTGATAACGGTAAAACTTTGGTAATACATGAATACATGTTGGACAAGATCATGAAAAAGGTGATTTCTGAATATGAAAGAAACTAGTAAAAAACTGCTTATGATCATTAACGAATTTCCACCAACAGGTGAAAGTGGTGTCCAACGACCGCTGAAATTCCTTAAATATGCTGCGAGAGAAGGTTTCCAGACATATGTTATCACTCCCGGAAAACCACCTAAGCACATTCTTGATGAATCCCTTCTTCAAGAAATTCCAAAAGATACTCTAATCTTTAAGACTCCTTCCCTTGGTTTGAAGGGAAAGGGTGTCGATCATGTAGCAAATTTACGAACAACCATTGAATACAAGGCAAATCCGGTAAAAAGGATATTCTGGAGTTCACTGAAACTCCTCAATGATATTTTATTACCTTTGGATAAGCAAATTGGCTGGGTGCCCTTCGCTTTCGTCAAAACACTTGTTGTCATTCGCAAGTACAATATCAGGAATGTTTATATTACTGCCTTCCCATTTTCAGCATTTTTAGTAGGCATTCTGCTTAAGTCCCTGAAAAAAGATAAGATCAGGTGGATAGCCGATTATCGGGATGCCTGGCAATTCTGGCCTCGATTACAGACCAATGTACACAAATTAAGATACAGGATCATACAGCATTGGGATGAAGTAACGCTACGAAATGCTGATATTGTTGTTTTTAATACTGATTTCATTAAAGAACGTTATATTGCAGCCTATCCCTGGGTTGAAAAGAAAACGACCGTTATCCAGAATGGTTATGATGAAGATGATTTCAATTCCCTAATCCCTCATAAATTTGAGAAATTTACTTTTCTTTTCATGGGGAAGACATATGTGGGATTGAGAAATCCAATCAATTTGCTCAAAGCTATCAATAGATCAGGATTGGAGAATTTCCAATTCGTTCAAATTGGTTCATCTCCGAAAGAACTCTTAAATGAAATCACGAATCTGCATCTCGACTTTTTCAAATTTGAAGGCTATGTTCCACATCATGAAGCACTCTGCTATGCCCTTGGGGCAGATATCAATGTGATCATTTTCACTGACGATGATAGTTCTTTGATCGGTTTACCCGGTGGAAAATTCTATGAAGTGATCAGGGCTGGAAAACCTGTTCTGGTTATAGGACCCGATCTGCCTCTTATCAGGAATATTATGAAGGACTTTACTTCTGTCAGATATGCAAATCTGGAAAATGAAGAAGAGATCATTTGCTGTATTAAAGAACTGCGGAATATGCACTTCTCAGTCGATTCTCTGAAGGAATCCATTTCACAGTTTTCAAGAGAAAATCTAACTCATAAACTACTCTCCACTTTATAAACATCTTTCATCGAGCACATCCAGAAGCAATCATTATACTTTCATGAGATAATCCTAACCCATGCTTGAGCAATACCAATGCATTTCCTGTCTCATTCCAATCCCTATAGATTAATAAGGGATTGGAATCCCATTGGTATGGGATTGGTATGGGATTGGTATGCGTAAAGAAAGTAAATGGTTGTTTTGATGGCTATTTTTGAAGCATTCTCATAAGAAATAATTACCTAATAAACAAATGAAGCTGGAACTGATAAATCAAGTATTGACTATTGTATTTGGATATTGAAAAAAAACTCATGTGTTTACGAAAAAAAAGGCGACCTGAAAGTCGCCTTTTTCAATTCATCATTATTGATAAAAGTTAAAATGGCATACCCATTTGACCGGGTTTGAACTTGCCACTGTTAAATCCTTTCAGCATTTTCTTCATTTGCTCGAATTGACGCAGTAGTTTATTCACTTCCTGAACCGTACGACCACTTCCATTCGCAATACGCAGACGTCGTTGACCATTGATGACCTCGGGATTTTCCCTTTCGTTTTCGGTCATGGAATAAATGATTGCTTCCACATGTTTCAAATCCTTATCATCGATCTTGACATCTCCAAGCATCTTCGGACTCAAACCGGGAATGAGCTTCAGTAACTGGTCCAAAGGACCCATCTTTTTCATTTGCTGCAATTGGGATAGAAAATCTGTGAACGTAAACTGGTTCTTTTTCAGGCGTTTTGCAAGCTTTTCTGCCTGCTCCTGGTCGAAGTTCGCTTCCGCTTTTTCGATGAGTGAAAGTACATCTCCCATGCCCATGATTCGCGATGCCATTCTATCGGCATGAAATTCTTCTATGTCACTTGTTTTTTCGCCAACTCCAATAAAGACAATCGGCTTATCCGTCACTGCCTTGATTGAAAGCGCTGCACCACCACGGGCATCACCATCCATTTTCGTAAGAATGACACCATCAAAACTGACTCTTTCATTGAATTCCTTGGCAACGTTGACTGCATCCTGTCCAGTCATGGCATCTGCAACGAAGAATGTATAATCCGGTTTGACATAGCGCTTGAGATTTTCCACTTCCTTCATCATTTCTTCATCGATATGAAGCCGTCCTGCGGTATCAAATATGCAGAGATTGATAGATTCCTTTTCTGCTTCTCGAAGGGCTTTATCAGCAATCTTAATGACATCTTTCGTCTCTTCCGCAATAACCGGAATATCCAGTTGTTTCCCTAGCACCTGTAACTGATGAATAGCTGCAGGTCGGTAAACATCACATGCGACCAACATTGGTTTGATGGTCTTCTTCCGATAGAATTGGGCAAGTTTGGCACAGGCAGTTGTCTTACCGGAACCCTGCAGTCCTACTAAAAGAACCTTGGTAAGTTTGTTGTCATGAACCTGCAGATTGAAGGTACCGGTATCCATGAGATTGATCAGTTGCTCATGGACGATCTTAACAACCTGCTGTCCAGGGGTAAGAGATTTTAGAACTTCTGTTCCAAGAGCTCTTGTTTCAATTTCCTGTATAAAATTCTTTACTATCTTGAAGTTGACATCTGCTTCAAGCAAAGCCATGCGTATTTCACGAAGGGAATCCTTCACATTCTGTTCAGAAAGAATGCCCTGTCCACGTAGATTCTTAAAAACTTTTTCGAGTCGTTCTGCTAAATCTCCGAACATAACCTGAGTCTCCTGATCTGTTCACTATAATTTTCAGATTTGAATATGAATGAGCCTGCAACAAGAATATCGGTTCCGGAAGCTATGAGTTCCTTCGCATTCACGTCATTGACACCCCCATCGACTTCAATTAGCAAATTGGGATTCATTTTTTCACGCATGACCTTTAGTTCAACTATTTTAGGAAGTACCAAAGGCAGGAAATCTTGCCCGCCAAATCCTGGATTCACACTCATCAACAATACAAAATCAAGGTCTCCAATGATATTTTTTAGTGTGTGCACGGGGGTCGCTGGATTGAGAGCTATCCCGGCATGAATGCCCTTGTCTTTTATATATTGAATCAACCGGTGAGCATGAAATACAGTTTCCTGGTGAAATGATATGTATTGAACTCCAATCTTAGCTAGTTCATCGATATAATCAGAAGGATTCGTAACCATAAGGTGTACATCCAGGGGGAGGGTTGTATGTTTTCTGATTTTATCAATCACAGGTGGTCCAAAGGTCAGATTGGGAACAAAGTGACCATCCATTACATCAAGATGCAGCCAATCGGGTTGGGCTTCATTGATTCTGTCCAACTCATTCTTGATTTGAGAAAAATCTGCTGATAAAAATGAAGGTACGATTTTAAGCATGTTTCTTCCCACTGTAATTTGGTTTTCTCGAGACATTCTTAGTCATGAAAACGATGTCGTGAATTTCATTGAATCCTTTTTTATGCAAAGAATCCAGCAAGGGCTGCTTCAGCAGTGTGAATTCCTGTAGCCATGTAGAGTTGGAGACACTTACAAATAATGTCTTCTGCTCTATCTTTGATATAAAAGATCGCTCTGCCAAGAGTGAACCTACAAGGTCTTCCCATAGCAAAGCGATCTCCACTAATGTTTTATATTTCTCACCGGCAAGCCGGTAAACTAATTCCCGTAACGGACCAGCACATTGCTGCAACGAGGATTTAGATTTCGTGCTGGTGACCTTTAATCATTGAATAACCCCACCAACATAGGACGGATACGAAGATTGCTGCAAAATAAACAACACCGATCGTATCACTTGAAGAATCATAGCGAGATATCATCATACCAGGAACAGCAGAAGCAGCAATTAATAGAACATAACCACCTATTGAAGCGACAGTTGCCTTGCTCTTTGCATTGTTAATAAGACGAATTGCAAATGTACCAACAGCAACCAATACGATCGTAATCAGTAATTCAACCAGGAAATTAGGCTTCAGGTTTGCAATCTGCACTCTTCCCAATGCATAAGCCGGGAATAAGATGCCGATCAGGATCAGGACGATCCCGACTATCTTAGAAACCATGGTAAAGCTTTTTTTCTCAGTTGCAATTCTGCCTTGTTTCGAGCGTATCACAAATAAAATGACACCAAAAACAAGCATGAAGAAAACAAAATAGAGGGCTACAACCAACCACTTGTTCTTATAATCAGTTGTCAGTCCAATCATTGACAAGCCAGCGATCATCACAAACCATAGAATGATGGTCTTTAAGATCACAAAGAACTTTTTCATGATAACTCCAATATGTTTATTCTTGTTCGATCTTTACAGTCAATGATGCTAAGATATCCTTGGCAAGTACTATCTGAACCTTAAATTCACCAATATCCTTAAGGTGATGCTCCATTTCAACCATGTTGCGCTGCACTTCAATCCCTTTTTCTGCAAGGCTATGCACGATGTCGCTTTCTGAAACAGAACCATAAAGATGACCATTCTCATCGACCTTGCGCACGAAAAGGATCTCCGCATAATTGATCGCATCTGCAACCATTTTTAATTGCTGGAGATTTTGTTCTTTTTCGTTCAGTGCTTTTTCCTTGATTGATTGCAATTGCTTCATATTTGCTGGTGTGGCAACTATGGCAAACTTCCGGGGTAATAAGTAATTCCGGGCGTAACCATCCTTCACATTGAGGACATCACCCGTTGAACCTAACTTATTTATATCATTCAACAAAATGATTTTCATCATTTTCCTCCCTTATCTCTATTTTTCTAAAATTAAACCACGTATCTAATAATCCTACTATAATTAGCAAGAGTAAAATTGGGTAATTCAACAAAATCACCAAAATGAGAAGAAATCGTAAAATTGGTGCTTTTGCCAGAGGCACTCCCCAAAAGAAATCGATCAATGCTATTCCCTGGATCAGGTATAGTGGCAGGATCGATATCATGAGATTGAATCCCAATATCTTCGTTTCCGGTATGATGACCATGATCATTGTTACAATCACTGGATACACAAGAGCATGTGGGAATTTCAGGAATTTATGTTCCCAAACCATCGCTCTACTGCGTGTCAGCAGGACAGAGCCTACATATGCAGCCACAATCATACCCACAGTCCAGATGGCAATATTGTAGTTCTCAACCATATTTCTTCCGACCTTCACCACATATTTGAACATGGCTAATTGTTCGGAACTCAGGTTTTTTCCGAAAGGCAGCAAAGCGGGATTCATTTTAGCAAAGAGGTCATAGCTTTGAAGAAGGACATTCCCAAAGACCTGTGAACGTACAAATGCATAAATGATCGTAAATCCGCTGAATGCAAGAATGGAAGTCTCATATTTCGTAGTAGTCATCATGAACATCAGAAAAATGAATGCTCCAACTCCAACACCTATCAGAACATCACAATACCGAACCACATCTGCTGGAAAGATTCCCAGTAGCGCAGTCAGTATCACAATACTGCTGAAGAAGATAAAAAACACATATCTGGACGAGAAATTGATGATTATGTTTCTCCCGCCGCTTGCAATGAGAAAGATCAAACCCAGAAATGGGGATAACTGACTGATCAGTACAGCCAGAAGTGCCGTTAAAATCAATTTCTTACTTACTCAATTACGTAGGGAATAAGAGCCATCTGACGTGCCAGTTTGATCTCTCTTGCAATTCTCTTCTGATGCTTTGAACATGTGCCTGTGATACGGGCGGGTTCAATTTTACCAACATCGGAAATGAAGCTACGGAACATATCGATATTCTTGTAGTTCAATTGCAATTCCTTATTCACGCAAAAACGGCAGACTTTCTTTTTCCCGAATTTCTTCTTTTTATCGAACGTATTCATTTTTTCTCCTATTAGAATGGAACATCATCATCGGTAATGGGTGGATTTACAGATTCAACTTCATGAAGATTGTCATCAGCAGTGCCATCCGTTCTTGATTTGTATTCAAGGAATTGGACGGATTCAGCAACGATCTCTGTCACTTTTCTCGGCTGGTTGTCACGGTCGGTATAACTGCGAATGTCGAGACGTCCCTGCACTAACACCGGACTTCCCTTATGGATATTTTCAGAACAAATCTCAGCCAATTTTGACCATGTAACGATATCGACAAAAGTAGTTACGTTTTGATAATTCCCGTTTTCATCCTTGATGGAACGATCAGCAGCGATTGAAAAACGCAGCGTCGGTGTTCCCTTAGGTGTGTAGCGTAACTCAGGATCACGTGTAACGCGACCGCTGATCAAGACAACATTCAATCTTGGAACCTTTAAATCCATAGCCATTGTACCCTCCCTATTGCTCTAAGTTAATGAGATTGAACCGAAGAATCCTTTCATTGATTTGATAGAATTTTTCAATTACCTTTGTGTTCTTTGAATCGAATTGGAAGTAATTGATGAGGTAAAAGCCTTCGCTTTTTTTGTTGATCAAATAAGCCAGTCTCCGTTTTCCCCATACATCTGTCTTGACCACATCGCCACCATTGTCACGGATAAAATCCAGGATCTTGTTGTTTTCCTTTTCGATTTCATCTTGTGTCAAGGTAGGATCCAATATGATCATACTTTCATAGGATCTTATCATTCGTTTCCTCCTTTGGACTTTCGATCCCGGCATTGGAAGTACCGGAATAGGTTTTTTTATATTGGCTGTATGAATCAGCCATTGCTTTATAATCTCTCGCTAGGAAAAGGTCGAGCATTTTCACAACTTCGTCCAAAACACTCTGAAGAGATGCTGCCTCTTCATCCGAAAAACTGGAAAGGACATAGTCTTTCATTCCCTGGTCTTTCGGTTCCTGAATCCCGATACGAAGTCTTTTAAAATTCTGTGAATTGAGAGATTCTATAATGGATTTCAACCCATTATGACCACCATCTCCACCTTTTTCACGAATCCTGATCTCACCCAATGGAAGATAAATATCATCCACAATGATAATGATATCATCAATATTCTTATATTGATTCAAAACATGCTGAACAGCCAAACCACTCAGATTCATATAGGTTTGAGGTTTGATCACGATATTGCTTTTCCAACGGATATACTCATAATCACGTTGACGTGAAAAACCTAAACCCCTGTGTTCAGCCCAGCGATCTAGTGCCATAAAACCGATATTGTGGCGGGTATACTGGTATTCATTGCCAGGATTGCCCAAGCCGACGATCAGTTTCATGATACGTTATTTTTCAGTTTCTGTCTCGGGAGCTGGCGCAGCTTCTGCTGCTTCAGCTTCAATTTCCAGACCGCGAGCAGTATGAATGCTTGCGATGGTCAAATCAGCAGCATCATGAATATGCAAATTCTTGATGTCGATGTCTTTGACATGAATACTCTGACCGATTCGAAGGTTCGAAATATCGACCTGGAAATCTTCAGGGATCTCTGCAGGTAAACAGGTAAGCGAAAGATGACGCATCCCTATTTCCAGGATACCACCGTTTTTCAAATCTTCAGGCTGTCCGATGAATTTCAAAGGAACATTGACATTGATAGGTGTATCCTTGTGCAGTTCAAGAAAATCAACATGAATTACATCCCTGCGAACCGGATGGATCTGTCTTTCTTTCATGATCGTGTTATATTCTTTGCCTTCAATGTTAATATTGAAAAAGGCAATTTCGCCGATACTCTTTTTATACTCTTTCATGAATTCCATCTTGTTCAAACTGATGGGGATACCTGTTTCACCCTGTCCGTAGATCACAGCAGGAATGAGACCACTCTTTCTTAATTCAGTATTAAGAGATTTCTTACCGACGGTACGCTTTGTAGCTTCCAATCTGAATATCATTTTTCCTCCACATGCTTCTATCTAAAAAGAATGCTAATCGATTCTTCGATATGTACTTTCTTTATTGCTATCGCCAGCATCTCCGCTATGGATAACTGGACAATCTTTGAGCATGCCTTTTTCTTCTCGTTCAAAGGAATCGAGTTTGTAATAAACAATTTCTCGATTGGAGAATTCTCCAAGTTGCTGACCGCTTTCCCGGACAACACTCCATGAACTGAAGCAGCATATATCTTTTTGGCTCCAAACTTTTCTAAAGCAGTTGCCACTTTTACCAACGACCCGCCAGTGTCAATGATGTCATCAAAAAGAATTGCTTCCTTCCCGTTCACATCACCGATAATGTTCAGCAATTCAGTCTGGTCGGAGTTCCCCTGCCGTCTCTTGTCACCGATAGCCAATCCGCAATTAAGCCTTTTTGCAAGGGCTCTCGCTCGATTTGCTCCACCAGAATCCGGGGAAACGACCACAAGGTTATCAGCAGACAGAATCGTCTTGAAATATCTTGCAAAGATCGGAATTGAATACAGGTGATCCACAGGGATATTGAAAAAACCCTGAATCTGGTCTGCATGCAAATCCATCGTAATCACTCTATGAGCACCAGCCTGCGTGATCAGATCCGCCACAAGCTTTGCTGTAATCGGAATACGCGGCTGATCCTTTTTATCTGATCTCGCATACCCGTAATATGGAATTACGCAATTAATCCTCTGTGCTGATGCTCTTTTAAAAGCATCGATCATGATGAGCAATTCCATCAGATTATCATTAACCGGGCAACATGTCGGTTGAATGATAAAGACATCGGTTCCCCTGACATTATCATTGATCTTCACAAATGATTCGTCATTTGAGAATTTGAAGATTTCCATATCCCCTAAAGGGATGCCGGCAAATTTGGCGACTTCTTCCGCCAATTCCACATTTGCTCTGCCGGTAAAGATCTTCAGCCTCGAAAACATCATTCCTCGATAATCACTTTGAATCTTACATTCTATTCAAGATACGTGCACAATATGTCCAGTATCCTTCAAGCTCAAATTCCTTCTTTGCTTTCATCATTGTAGCCGGGTCATCAAAAAAACCAACACAGGTTGACCCGCTGCCAGTCATGATCGCTTTTGACGCTCCACTGGAATCCAGTCTATCTAAAATTTCTCCAATCATTGGATACTTTTTGATGATGCCTTTTTCCAAGCGATTGAAGCATCTTGTCACATCTCGATTCTTTATTAAAAGCTCCCAATCATCAGATTGAGAACCATAATCCACACAGTCATACGCTTCCTTGGCAGAGATCCCAAAATCTGGCTTTACCAGAAGGAGTGTCTTATCAAGAAAGCTCGGTATTGGAGTGATCACTTCTCCCTTATGGGTTCCCAGTGCAGTACCACCATATAGAAAGAAGGATATGTCATTCCCGAATTTTGCAGCGATCTGATTCATCTCATGATCGGTCAGATTTAAATCCCACAACTCTGATAACCCTTGAATGGTTGCAGCAGCGTTACTACTGCCGCCTCCCATTCCCGCCGCAATCGGGATATTCTTTTCCAACACCATCTTCACGCCATTTTCAATCTGATACTCCTGTTGAATAAAGTGTGCTACTTTATAGACAAGGTTCTCACGATTAGATATAGCTTCCACGTTGGTCAAAAATTCGATGTTCCTACTTCTTGTCAAAGTAAATTTTAGAACATCCTTCAGATCAATTTCGGTGAAAATCGTCAGAATTTCATGATATCCGTCGGGTAAAGATCCGAGGACATCAAGATAGAGATTTATCTTTGCGTAGGAGTTTCGCAAAAAACTTTCTATCTTTTTTGGGCACATCTTCACCGTAATAATAGTAATAATAATAGTAGTAGTTATTCTGCTTGGAATAATATCTATTAACCTGAATACCGTTCACGACGATACCATCGATCTTGGCATTCACATTGGCAAGCAATTCACGCGCACGCTTCACTATACCTTTTTCAGTTAAGCCTATTCTCACGATCAGCAAGAGCATATCTACTTTCTTAGCCAAAATCAATGCATCTGTAACGGCAATCACAGGTGGTGAATCGAAAAGTATGAAATCATAGTTTTCCTTCAGATCAAGGATCAATTCATCAAACCGTTTGGATGATAACATTTCTGATGGATTGGGAGGAATAAAACCACTGGTAATAATATCCAGATTGGGAATTTCAGTATGTTTGGCAACTTGTGCCACAGTGAGATTGGAATCAATGAGGTAATCACTGACACCATTTTCTTTATCCAACATGAATTTATTCTGTATCATTGGTCTGCGCAAGTCGAGATCAACAAGAATTACCTTTGCATTCATCTGCGCCAAAGTCACAGCCATATTCGCGATACTTGTTGATTTTCCTTCCTTGGGACCTGAACTTGTAACCAAAACGGTTACAGAACGTGGTGGTTTCTTGGATATGATATTTGTACGCAAGGTTCGATATGATTCAGCAATCGGTGATTTTGGTGCATAATGAGAAACCAACTGCGCCATCACATATTGTAATGACCGGGCAAGTTCTGCTTTTGACTCTCCATCCGCCTTTTCAATCATCTGATTGAATTCTTCAAGATCTGACTCAGATTCCTGAATCATGGGAATTGTGCCTAATATTGGCAATTTAACAAATGTTTCAATATCATCGAGGGTACGAATTCGCGTATCCAGAGAATGTACAAGGAATGCAGCGCCAATACCCAATCCCAAGCCAAGCATGATGCCTACGAGGAAATTGACTGAAGGTCTCGGTTTAATTGGAGATTGAGGTACAACGGCTCTTTCAATGATACGGATATTACCCATCTTAGCTTGTTCAGCAACCTTGGCATCCTCATACTTTTCCACCATCATGTCATGGATCTTTTCGTCCAGCATCATGTTACGTGTCAAGCGAGCCAATTCCAGTTCTTTATCCGGTAAAATCATAATACGCTGATTATAACCCTCCACCGTTGATTTCAATCCATCAACTTTCGCCTGAGCTACCATTAGGTCAACTTGGGCAGTAGAGATTTTTTCCACCAACTCAGCACGGAACGCAAGAGGGTCTTGACTGAGCTTTTTATCGAGGATTTTAGATATCTCTGTTTGGAGCTTGTTCTTTGCATTCACTAATTCGTTGTTTAACTGAACAATTTGCGGATGATCAGTCGGGTAATTGTTCTTTGTAATGAGCTTCGTTACCAAAGCTTGATTATCTACAATATTCTGACGTAATTCTTCGACATAGGGAGTCGATATAATCGAATTCACATCGGTCAGCATGGAATCTTGCTCAGTTAATTGACTTGATAAAAAGGACAGTGTCTTTTTTGCCACACTTAAATCAGTCTGAGCAGCTTCATATAATGCTTGAACATCAGCCGATTTAGTGATCAGGGAGTTTGTTTCCTCGCTTAATTCCGTTAATCCATTCTCAATTTTATAGGTTCTCAAATCTTCTTCAGATGTTTGCAATCTTCTGGAAATAGCATCCAGTTGCGACTCGAGGAATTCACGGATATTCGTGAATTCCAGTCTCGCATATTGCGTATTCTGTTGTTCTAGCGCTTCTGCTAATGCATTTGCTGCAACCATCGTCTCGACTGGATCAGTGGATTCATAACTTATGGTTAATATATCCGTATCTCTTTTTGATTCAATACGAAAGAGACTCTTCAATGCACTGACTGGATTAGGTGCCTTTGTAATAGGGAAACTGTCCGCATCTTTATTTTTAAGCATGATCTGGTAAGCAAGAGCAACCACTGGACGGCTTTTCATGATTTCCATATTATTATTGATTGTTGAAGGACCTATACCCGGAAACTGAAGGAAAAGCATTTGGTTGTTGTCTGTCTTATCCTGCAACAAGACTTTTGCAGAGGATTCATAGATCTTAGGTAATCTGGCTGTGTACACAACTGTACCTGCAAAAACCAGGATGAAAATACCAATGACTAATAATCGATATTGAAGTATGATCCTGAGATAATCAGTTATTTTGATATCACTTGGATTTTGATCGAGATTTGTTTGTTCCATAAATCCTCAAATTATTTTATGCTATGGACAGTCACATATATACTTAAAGCAATTGCAACTTTAGATAGAAAATCAGTTACACGGGTAAATGCGTAGAATATGGTACCTGAGACAATTACCGTATCACCTGGTTGAAGAATTGGAATCAGTGTTTCATTTCCTGTTTCCATATACTCTTTTAAATTGACCATAATCACTTTTTGTGAAGTGGAAGTGGGTCGAATGATACGTATCTTGGTCAGCTTGGCATTTTCTGAAGGTCCGCCGGCAAGGGATAATAGCGTTAATAAATCTGTATCATCGGGTACAATATATAAGCCAGGACGTAAAACCTGTCCCCAGATATATGTGTAGATCTTAAGTTTTTCTTCATTACTCATACTTCCGGAGTAAGTATATGCTGAAGCGTTATTCATCGTTGGCATCATGGGATAAGATGCGGTATTAGCAACCTGACCAAATGCAGCACTCATAACGATTACAAGTATCATTACCAGTAGTAATTTCTTCACAATTGCCCCTTCTGTGCATTTTAAAAATGATAAAATCTTATTTTCCTGCAATTCAGTCAAGCAAATAATGTAGCGCTTCCTGTAAATATTCCCGCCAATTGACTTACTTCATCCTTGCAGAAAATATAGATTTTCTCATACTTTATGATTACATTAACTTCTTCTAAGGTACCTATTGTACCCTGAATGTCATTTCATGGGATTCAGAACCGATATAGATATGTAGATTATTATCCCATTCAAGCGCATCCACTCGCCAAGCAAGTGTTCGATTCGTAAACATAGAGCCGGTGTATGGTATCGAATAAGTAACTTCATGCTCGGTTTGAATATCTGTTGACCACAAGAGATTATGAAATTCATCAAAAAGGAGTACACGGTATTTTGAATAATCATTACTGGTATCAAAAACAAAATGCAAGCCCGCCATTGTAGATAGTACATCTCCATTGGCAGGTGAATGTGGTAATTGTTTTTCCAGTAATCTGTAGGATACAGTATCTGATTTAGTGCTGTTCCCTGATTGGTCAAACACTTCGATGAAATATGAATAGGCATAGTAAATACTATCTCCATTCATGGTTTCGTTTTTGGTATCGGTAAATGATTCTTCTGTAGCCGAAATTTCCTTAATCACTCTTGGAGTAGAATAGTCATTGAATCTCCATATCTTGATCGTGGCAAGATCCAGGTCCAGCAAATGACTCCATGAAAGGCGAATTCCATCAACATCTGGGACAGCATCTATCCCATTCGAATCATCAGTTAAAAGAACCCAGTTATCCTGGTAATATACGGAGTCGGGCGAATCCCCTGTATCACCTAAATGGGGTATTAACAGAGGTTTTGTAGGTGGAATTTTGTCCTTTGTGATCATTTCTTTTCCTGAACATCCCATTAAAACCAATATTACCAATATCACCAGAATCATATATTTCATCATAACATCTCCTAAAAGTTAAACCTTAAGCCTATTCGATTCGTACTTCCAAGTGGATTTGTGATAAATGCATAATCGACATTAAAACCGTATAACTTGAAAGTAGTTCCAGTTGAGAAATTATGGTCATAATATCCAAATCTGAGTGTTGCTAACTTATGATACTGAAATTCAGCACCATAATGACGTACTATCTGGTATGCATAATCAGTATCGATTGCCAGCAATATCTGGGATTTAATGAACGGTAGTGGCTGTGTTCCGGATAAACCCCACTTTGTATTGAACAGGATCTGGTCTTTATGATTCGAGGGCGTATCCCACGTGATATCCGTCCCGGATACATCCTGGAAATTGATCCCGAAATTCAGTTTTCCCATCCATTCCTGATCAAAAATGACTGCCAGGTCTGTGGTCGTCATAAAGGACAAATCAAATCCAGTACCAGTACCATTATACTGTAATTGCCTCTTAATGAATTTTACGTTACCACCGAAGTAGAAGTCAAATGGAATTTCAAAGAACTGCCAACCCATATTTGCCTTATAAAATACATGTTTCGAAAAGGCAACTTGAACAAGGTCATCCAGACTTGTGAAATTTCCATCAGGTGTACCCGGTAAATGAAGGTCCCAATCTGCGGATCTTTGATCGACATTTGTCCCAACCAGATACTTCTCATCAAACTGCGGTATCTTGTCGATCGTCAAGCGGACCCAATTGATTCCAATTGTAACTTCGTTCGGTAAGGGTTGAGCATATGATAAATTATCATATGAAGCCAATCCATTGTACAGATATGCGTGCATCATCGTAATTTCCGGATGCCTGATTTGCCCTATTCCTGCTGCATTCCAATACATCGCAGTGCCATCTTCGGCTACACTAGCATAAGCACCACCCATTCCCAATGCCCGAACACCTGCCCCAATAGACATGAAATCACCTGCGTATCTTCCTGCGAAAAGGTTATATGAAACCGTCAGTGCCAAGATTAATACAATCAGTTTTATCTTCATTTTATATACCTACTTTGTTATCGCCAGTTTCTGGGTCTTTTCAATTTTCTTATTGCCCTTTTCGGCAATGATTCGATAGAAATATACACCGTTGGCTAATTCAAAACCTTGCTCGTCCTTGCAATCCCAACCATAAACTGTTCGAGGATACTCATGGTATCCTATTCCCGCCGGCAGATCCCTAAATGTTTTGACGAGTCTTCCCGAGACCGTATATACTTTCAGGGTGACTTTATCTGCATCATCTGTAAGGATGTAGGTAAATCTTGTCCGAGCATCATTTATGGGTTCGATTGCTCTGTTGATAACAGGATTGGGATAGTTCGCCAATTTCATGACATCAAAGGAAGTATTCACATCAAAAGTAATAGCCCGTGAGTTAAAATTGCCATTCACATCTGTACATTCAATTTCAAGGGTGTAACTTCCCTGGCTGAGATTCAATTGGTATTTGATTGGTATTCGATTGATTGCATCCGGCTGATAGGTGACAGAATAACTGCTGGGATCAACCAATTGTCCCCCCAGATGAATTTTCATGGGATAGTTAAAAATATCGATCCCATTTGCATCACTCAGTAATATGGAGATGACACCATTACCGGATACATAGCCTCCATTTGAAAATTCCTGGTCCTGCACATTTGCATCTATCGAGGGTCTGATATTATCATTATTCTGTAAAAGGGTATAAATACCGGTTCGATTGAGATTGTAGATGACATAGTTCGAATCAGGGGCTGTTTCACCACCTTGAACCACCCACTTTTTGAAAACAGGTTCCCAACGATAGACTTTGAAATTGTTCTGGGATTCCTGATGTTGGACAAGTGTATCAGATGCACTGTATTTAAAAATGGTTCTGAATATTTTGTTGTCACGGAAGAAACCCAGTGAATCCACAGCATCGGTACCTTCGATCGCAATTTGATATGGGATGGATAATATGCCATTTGCCATCTTCAGCTGATATACATCCGGCTGGTTAGTGGCAGTTTTCGGTTGTATGTCAGATATTGAAATGTTTGCGATCTCACTTGAGGCGATAAATCCGGTAGGAACCTGGCAAATCATGTTATTATCGACACTATGTATACTCATTCCCGATGAATAAACTGTAAAATCGTTCAGCGTCAAAGTGATTTGAATGTTGTTGTTGATATTCGTGCCAATCTCTGAAAATGAAAGGAAAGCCTCATTTACCCTGGCTTCAAGATTTATTGCTTCATGGAATGAGTTCTCGATGATGATATGTTCCCAGCGCTGTTGCCCGGGACCTAATGGTAAAAATTGCTGCGTCTGCAAGAATATATATTGGTTCGGGGTACCAAAGATAACCTTATATAAACTTAAAGCAGTGGTACCGCTCTGTGTAGAACCATTATTCTTGATCAGTACATCCAAAGCTGGACGATTGTTGATATGGGTATAGCGAATATCCTGCGCAGCTAAATCCGGTCCACCAATAATGTAATTGTATTCCGGTGAATCAATGCCAACATTAACACCATTCACAGCATGGAAATGATATTTGATTTGAGTACCTGCCGGCAAAGGAGGTATGGGTGTGTTTGTCTGGTAAATATCGTCTTCAGGATTGATCTTACTCATGGGAATAGCCAAATCTCGTACCAGCCCCTTATTAAAGTTTGATACCACACATGTGACTGATGACACTCCATTCGGATCCGTTACTCGCGCAAAAACAGTAACTGAGTCTATCGTTGTTGGATATGTGGGAGACAGTACGATATCCGTTATATTTGTGCATCCAACTGAAACCAGGGTCGTGGCGATATACTCATTATTGGAGTCAGCGCCTGATACCCTGATTTTCCTCGAATAAGAACTTGAAGGAACATTCGGGAAAACGTACTTAATTGAGAAAACGCCACCTGAAACCGGAATATCAAAAGGTATGTTTTTCGGAATTTCCATATTATCAAGGACATAGAGCCTTGCAGATGTCACTGTCGAAGGGAATTGCACATTTACCCTCAACGTATCTCCAGGACTATAAACATACTGATTGTGCACATCTATATTGATGTGCCTTTGGGGCTTGATGATCGGGATCAGGGGATCACCCAATTCGGCTGAACCAATGGTCAACGCATCTAATGCGGCACCCCAGCTCTTAGAATAGAATCTGGCCTTTGTATATTGGATGATGTCACCGATGGAAGAGAAATCATCCTGGAACATTCCCTCGGATAAGGCATAACTATAATCAACATCCTGATCAAGATACCCTAACCCGGAAAACCCAATGGATCCAATCGCTCCCTTCCCTTCTTCCATCACAAAGGCTTCACCGATGGATGAAATCCCTTTTGTATCAAAAGAATTACAATAACAGGCAAGACTGCTTACAAAAGGATAAATATGATTGTTGAGATTCGTTACTTCATTCAGATCAAACAGGTTGTAGTCTGCCCAGATACGTCCCCCGCCGTGACCCATGAATTGAAGGAATATGGCTCCTGAATTAATTAGATCTTTCAACTTTTGTGTTCCAGCAAAATAGGGAGATAGTGCAGATGAAGTAGCTGTATATACCCTCGAGGCAAAATAATCCGAGGGAATTGCATATCTTCTTGTCTGCTCCGATTGCAACGCAAAAGTGTCCACCTGGTCAGAACTGTTGCCTCCGGATGTTATGATAACCTGGCTATGCCAGAGTTCCGAATATCTTGGATTATTCAGATATTGCTCAGATTTATGAGCTACCGGCAATATCTGATCACTTTTCCATACATTGATGCGGGACACCGCAATATCTGCTATCTGATCATCACCACACACGCAACCATACCAGTTATCACTGGCTGTTGCTCCATGCTTATATGTCCATAATTTCTTCACTGGAATGATATTATATGGCTCAGTATCACTGAAATCCCTTTCATCATCCGTCCCTTCTCCAAGTAGAAGCACATATTGCAGTTGTGGTGCATTCCAATTATTATAAGCATAACTGATGAAATCCTTCACCGATTGGGCTGATTTCTCACCGTAATTGAATTCGTCATAGATATTCTGTATATCGACAATTTTAACAGTATGATTCATGCCTTCCCATAATTGTTTATATAACAGAGTACCTTCATCTTCCATAAAATCACGCCTGGTCAATATGAGACAATCCGCAGCATTCGCCGGATTCTTCAAATCAGAAGGATAATCCGGAACGATCCTTGCCGGTTGCATCTTCTTATCTTCCGTAACTGCAAAATACCAAACATCATTCGAACTTACACTGTCTTGGAATGTGACTTTATAGGGTGCTCCCCCATCAATTGTAAACGGTTCTATCTGCAGGTTCGTCATAGCACTCGAACCTATCTTATAGACGGAAACATGCGAGTTTGTGAAACCGTTTAATACGAATTGGAATAATTTCGGAGGTTGCCAGGATGGCTTCGAGAATTTGATAAAATCTTCTGAGGTCTGATATAATCTCCAGTACTTGATCTCTGCATAATCAAGAGCGATCTGCTCACGATCTCCCTGGGGAGTATCGCCTGGCAAATCGATAAACAGGTTATTCGTACCATTCGCAAGATATGCATTTGCCAAGGTCTGTGTATTGGTAAATATCTGCTCGTTCTGATCACGCCAAGAATGAGAATCGATTAGGGCATTGTTGATTCTCACAAGCGCATGATGATCATACTCATTTGGCTGAAGATTCTCATTATAAGTGATCCCAAGCAGGGAAATCGTAGCCTTGAAACCACGAATGGAGGAATCTCTTGGATATTGAAGTTGGAAGGGGATAATCTCCAGGTTGGGAGCAGTAATCTTCCTCCAAAACCAAATATCCTCCCGATTGAAATCCTGATTTAATGAATACATATGACCGAGTTTGTCTGATATCTGCTGCTGCTCAAGATGAATGGTCGATTCAAACGCATCCGGTACGGTATAATATGAAGCATTGGAAACCAAACCGCCATTCTCAACCACCATTCTGGAACCTAAATGATCAAGGAGTGTAAGTTTATATAAATTATTGTCTGAAAAACTATCATAATAAGACGTTTCTCCATGATTCATATCACCATAGAATTCAAAGTAGTCACTTGAATCAAAATGCCCGTCAGATTCACCCTGGAAATGTATGGGCACAGGATTGCCTTTGCAGGTCAGTTCAAGATTGCGGGGATCAATGTAATTCAGATTCCATGCCAGCGTAACACCAAGTGTATCCTGCATTCCCCGTATCTGTGTCTGCAAATAGTCATATGTGATTTTATACAGACCTTCCTTGTTCACGATCAGGTATATGGAGTTGATACTAGTACCATTGTCCCTGGGTGCAACATAGTTATGGTCTATATCCTTGGGTTTTCTCCATTTCTTTGAAAACTCATTATTGATGAAGAATGAATCTGCAACGGCATCTATGACGTTCTTGGAAGCCGTCCATCCCCTTGATTCTTCCTTGTCTCCACGAATCGCGATATCAAAGACCATCTCCTTTACAATTGTCAGTTCCTTCTGCGAAGGTCTGTACTGGAAGGGTAGGAGATGAACTGGGATCATATGCCTATCACCTATGAATGCACTCTTGCGCTTTATGAGTGTCTGTCCGGGAAATAGGTTTGTACTGCTGTATGTATTTACATCCTTATAATATACTTGGGTAACATTGTCTCCGTCAACGTTCATTCTGTCGGCAGGTTGAATCAGTATATCGTGAATGGTTTCATTGCTCTGACTGATGATTGTCAGATCTACATCCCCATTGACAGGGATTCCAACTACCTCAGCATAATACGGCAATAAAGGTTTGCCTTCCTCACTATATAATGTAGCATCAGTAGCGTTTATCTTCTTGTATTCAATTCCATTTTTATCTACATTTTCTATTTTATATGCAGGTAAAACAAATTTGACTCGAATATGATCAGCGTTTTTTGAGATGACCGTGAAAGGGTTGGCAAAAAGGAACCCGATCATCAGTAGGAAACAGATTAGCATGAGTATGTTTTTATTCATGAGTGACTCCAACTATCCTAATGATTTCCATTTCAGTGCGATATCATGACGGAATTGCCAACGGTCAAAATGGATATTCTCCAAATTTCTGTAAACCTTGGATATGGCTGATTCCATGTTACTCTCCAATGCAGAAAGACAGAGAACTCTTCCGCCACTTGTGACTAATTTCCCATCCTGGCTCGATACTCCCGCATAAAACAGATGAGTATCCCCTTCAAATTTAGTTATATTATGAATCTCGACCCCTTTTTCGTATTTTCCCGGATAACCTGCTGCTGCAGCAACTACACATACAGCATATTGATCTTTCCACTTTAATTCCAAAGTATCAATCCCACCCTGTAGAATTCGTTCACAAATTTCAATGATGTCGGTCTCGAGCAAAGGTAGTATCACTTCAGTTTCCGGATCTCCCAATCGACAGTTGAACTCAACTACCTTCGGGCCCTGTGACGTCATCATCAAACCAGCATAAAGCACACCCCTGTATGGTGTTCCTTCCCTGGACATTTCTTCGAATATTGGTTTGAAGATCTTCTCATCGATTTGGTTTCGATAAGTTTCAGCTGCATCCACTGGGGCATATGCTCCCATGCCACCAGTATTGGGACCTTGATCCCCATCTAACAGCCTCTTATGATCCTGTGCAAAGATAGTGGTTTTAAAGTGCTTGCCATCGCAAAATGCAAATACTGAGGCCTCCCATCCATTTAAGAATTCTTCCATGATTACAGATTTACCTGCATTGCCATACTTCAATGAATTCATCATTTCGTCCAGACAAAATTTTGCTGCTCCCGGACAATTGACAATTTCCACTCCTTTCCCTGCTGCCAAACCATCTGCTTTTATCACCTGCGGATAATTACATTGATTCGCATAGGATAAGGCTTCATCCAAATCACTGAATTCCCTGAATGCAGCCGTTGGAACTCCGGAACGTTCCATGACATGCTTGGCAAAAATCTTGCTCGATTCCAATTGTGCTGCTTTTTGCGATGGACCAATTACTGGTATTTGATTCTTTTCCAAAAAATCAACGATCCCTTCAGCAAGATACTGCTCAGGACCTACAAATATCAAACTGATCTGATATTCTTCTACTTGTCTGATAATGTTCTCAAAGGATGAATAGGGTAAAATATCATAATGAAGGGCGATACCAGCATTTCCGGGGCTCACATAAACCTTGTCTGCCTTTTTGCTTCTGCTGAAGGCATCCGCTATTGCATGCTCTCTTGCTCCGGAGCCAATGACTAATACATTCAATTCCCTCTCCCCTGCCTGACTATATCAATGATCATGAATATGCATTTTTCTGCGGACTTTCTGCGAATCGATTCCCGATCCCCATTAAAATGCATCAATTCGTGTCTTGTAATGCTCCCATCAGTGACTGCAATATGTACAGTACCTACAGGTTTCTCATCAGTCCCGCCACTTGGACCCGCAATCCCAGTGATCCCAGCCCCTATATCGGTCTTGAGCAAGTCTCGCACTCCTCGCGCCATCTGGACCGCAACCTGTTCACTTACAGCACCGTATTGTATAAGATCATCATCTGCTACATTCAGCAATTGATGCTTCACTTCATTCTGATATGATACCACTCCACCGATGAAATATTTGGATGAATCGGGATGACCTGTGATCAATTCCTGCACCATCCCGCCTGTGCATGATTCGGCAAGCGCCAATGTCCTTCCGGATTTCAACATGAGCTCGTGCAGCATGCTGTCAGGTTCTACTTCATCATATCCCCAAATATATTCACGCAGCCTGGTTTCTATCAACTCTTTGATCTTCTGAAAACCTTCTGCATTTGTCCCGTATACCCGTAAGTCAACCCTTCCTGTCTGTGGAAGATAAGCCAGGTTCAGACCTTCAGGTATTTGCACATCCGTCATGATCTCGGCTATGGCTGATTCCGCAATACCAAATGTATGAATCGTCCTGATGAGTACGGCAGGGCGTGGGAATTTCTCATGTAGAATCGGAATAATATGTTCTGAAAAAAGGTATTTCATTTCCATGGGAACACCCGGCATGGCAAAGAAGTATTTTCCCTCTTTCTGATAATACAGTCCGGGGGCTGTGCCATGGATATTATGCAGGGCAATGAAATCAGATGGTAATTCAGCCTGGTTGCGATTGATCAGTGGTATAGCAATCCCTCTTTCCCGAAAACGGCATTGGACATATTGCCAAATCTCTTCAGAAAATACCATTTCCTTTCCGAAGAAGTCTGCAATCTCATGCTTGGTGATATCATCCGTGGTTGGTCCCAATCCACCAGTGGTGATGACGATATCATTTCTTTCCCAAGCATCATGAAGGGCTTGTTGAATAGGAAAAGGTTCATCGGGTATAGTGATGCACTCTGACAGATATAGACCGATCTTTGTCAGTTCTCTTCCAATATAGGCAAGATTCGTATTGATGGTCTTGCCGATAAGAATCTCATTTCCAATCGTGATGCAGCAAATCTTCAATCTGGATTTCTCACAGAACAATTTCTCCCCTCATTGTATTCGTTCTCACTCCGTAGCGATTTCTTCAGAAATCGTTGGAACTGGATTTATCCTGTTCAACCCGAATGTAAGGATAAACCAATGTGTTTATCCTCTACCACGCTTCTTCGGGCGTACTTCCGTGCGGCCTTACAATTATGTCATCCTCGCGAAGGCGGGGATCCAGGACTCTTTTCTTCTAGCTCTCCCGTTACTCCCACATTCATCCCCCCTTGAGAAGGGGGGTAGGGAGGTCAAACTCATCCGGCAATCTGTGCCACCTTCCCTTTATCCAAAGGGAAGGAAATCTGCAATTCTTACTTCTTATCTCTTACTTCTTAACTCTTTAATAGTTCTTCGCGAATATCACTCTTCGTTTCGATGCCTTACCGCAGCAGATGCATTTTCCGTCTTCTTCCACGGCATCCAGTGGGATACAGCGTATCGTCACTTTCAAATCTTCCTTGATCTTGGCTTCGCATGCAGCATCGCCACACCAGTGAGATGATGCAAATCCGCCGTGAATCTCGGGCTCATTTGCATTCTTGGGGGTATAGAAGGCATAGAATTGCTCATGATCATCGATAGGAAGCGTATTCGCATTTCTGAATTCCAAAGCCTTTGTATATATCTTCGTCTGAATATCCTCGAGGATATCGACGATACCCGATAACAATTCATCGACAGGCGTCGCCTTCTTGTCTCTTGCCTCGTGATCACGGCGACCGACCATGACAGTGCCGGATGCGATATCACGCATTCCAATCTCCACTCTCACTGGAATTCCTCTCTTGATCCAGTTCCAGTTTCGTTCACTGGAAGTCATGTCCCTGTTATCGATCTCCACCCTCAGTTTCTGGTCGAGATAACGAACAGAATGAAGTTTATCACCAAGCTCATTCACGAACTTCATGACTTCCGCATGCTCTTCTTCATTCTTATAAATGGGGATCAGAGCAACATGCGCCGGTGCCACTCTCGGTGGAATGACCATGCCGTTATCATCGCTGTGCGCCATGATCAGGGCACCTATCAGTCTTGTGGAGACTCCCCACGAGGTTGTCCAGGCATATTCCAACTCACCGTTCTGGTTCTGGAATTTGATCTGTGAGGATTTTGCGAAGTTCTGACCGAGGAAGTGTGAAGTGCCTGACTGCAATGCCTTCCTATCCTGCATCATGGATTCGATGCAATAGGTGGCAACCGCACCCGGAAATCTCTCTGAATCTGTCTTTTCACCCTTGATGACAGGAATTGCGAGGTAGTCTTCTGCAAATTTGGCATAAACATCCAGCATCTTCATCGTCTCTTCCATGGCTTCTTCAGATGTGGCATGCACTGTATGACCTTCCTGCCAGAGAAATTCAGCTGTACGAAGAAACATACGGGTGCGAAGTTCCCAGCGAACCACGTTCGCCCATTGATTGATCAATAGCGGCAGGTCACGATAGGAATTCACCCAGCGTGCAAAGGAAGCACCAATGATGGTCTCGCTTGTCGGACGTACGATATACGGTTCCGTAAGCTCTCCAGCCACCTTCAGTCCGCCCTTGCCGTCATCTTCCAGGCGGGAATGTGTTACAACAGCACATTCCTTGGCAAAGCCTTCCACATGTTCTGCTTCCTTTTCAAAGAAACTCTTCGGGATGAAGATGGGGAAATAGGCGTTCTTATGACCTGTTTCCCTGAACATTTCATCCAAATTTCTCTGTATGTTCTCCCATATGGCAAAGCCCCAGGGCTTGATCACCATACAGCATCTTACATCACTATTCTCTGCTAAGTCAGCAGCCTTGATGACCTGCTGATACCATTCCGCGTAATTTTCTTCTCTCGTGTGTTCTATTGCAGTCCTGA
>Ga0116171_10001400_pt1 | contig 24020 bp, 23 predicted proteins | sample AD_JPNHW2_MetaG_FD_89798 | JGI IMG/M metagenome (GOLD analysis project Ga0116171, IMG submission 89798) | Active sludge microbial communities of municipal wastewater-treating anaerobic digesters from Japan - AD_JPNHW2_MetaG | ecosystem: Engineered > Bioreactor > Anaerobic > Digestate | place...
AGCACCCTGATAAAGGTTCGTCCCTGTTTGATCGTCATTGCGTTAGTTGATCTCCAAAGTCGAGGATATCGCGTGAAGTTCCAGTAGTAAGGGGAGCTTTTCACCGGCAGGGAAGAAGACCATATTGTCCACGAGATAGGCACGTTTAGTCTTTTCATGCCAGAAAACCATGGTCTGGAAGGCTCCACCGATCAGCATCTTTTGGTTTTCCCAGGAGCCTATTAGCCGATAACCTTCAAATCCGGCAAATTTGAACTTCTCTGAACGAAGCTTGTCCTTGCGGATGAGGTCGCCGTCAAAGTGCGTCTTCCAAATCTCAAGGCGTTTATTGAATGCCCAGTCTGCATCAACTTTGTTGACCGGCATATCTTCATAATAAACTGATATATACTTGTCCGGGATCGAGCGATCCGGGATCCTGGCACGGTAGAGGAGTGAAAGGAAGCGTCCCTTGACATCGTTCGAATAGAGCCTGAAGGTGTCAGGGACCTTCATACTGAAGGGATAGGGTTTCCAGAACTTCGGGGGAATGATTTTACCCCGGAATGCCTGGTATGCTTTTCGTTCGGTCAGTCGTTTGAGCAGGAGCGAAAAGATCGAGTTCTCCTGAAGACGGGTGATGTCGATCAGCGACTGAGAATCCTTTCCCAGCAGATAGAGCACGATCTGATCGCGGGAATTGTGGTTCTTGGCGATGAAAAGATCGCCTCCTGTCTGACGCACGCGGACGATGTAGTCCTTTGCCAAAGAAGAGCGCATGTAGGCAGAAACCTCATCGGCAGAAGCTAGATCGCCCACAAAGATCAGATTCTTGTAGGGGAGATAGGAGGCAACATCCTTTATTTCTACTGGGATAAGGTTGAAATACTTCTCAGGATAGACGAGGCTGACGGTGCGTTCGATCGTGGCACGCAGCGTTGCCTCCAGAGCCGTCCAGTTCTCTTTACCGCAGAGAACATAGACGTCTTCGTCCTCGCCGAATGCCAGAGGTTTGCTGTAATCCAGCATCTTGTCATACTTGGTATAGCGGTCAGCGGGAACGGAGGTCTTGCCACAGGCTGCGAGAACCAGCAGTAGTAGCAGCGGGATCAGACACAGCAGGAGTGATTTGAGCAGGTGAAAATAGTTCTTCATGGTCTTACCCTTTCTTTTGGGGTTTGAGGTAGTTCATACCGCTGATCAGGGTCAGTACTGTCACTCCCCAGAACCAGAGAATGACGATCAGACGGAAAAGTTGAGTTGGGTCGCCTGACGCCCAGACGGAGAAGGCAATGATTATCCCGCACATCTGGGTGACGGTCTTGAACTTGCCGAGTTTATCCGCGGCGACGATGATGCCTTTTTTCTTGTATACTTCACGCAGGATAGTGATCACAGCCTCACGCAGGAATATCAGGACAAAGATCAGCCAGGGAAGGCGATAAGGTTCCAGCCAGGTCAATCCTGCCAGAGCGGTGAGAACCAGAAGCTTATCCGCCAGAGGATCCATGATCTTGCCAAAGTTGCTGATGATGTTGTATTTCCGAGCCAGAGCACCGTCAAGATAATCCGTGAATGAGGCCAGGACAAAGATGATCAGACTGATCAGGATGCGGGAATCAGCGTGACTGGCAAAGAGAAACCAGGCAAAGACGGGAATGACCAGTATCCGTGCCAGAGTCAGAGCGTTGGGAACGTTACGATTCATGTTCTTCAGTCTGGGCTGTGGCTGCCAGTACCGGTGGCTTCGGGGCTTCAACGGTGATCTCGTCACGGTGATAGCGGTTGTCATGTTCCAACAGATATAGGTCGATCATCACGATCAGAGTCCCTATCAGGATGACACCCGCCTGGATGAGGAACATCCAGTAGGGGATCAGATCGTTCGGATAGCCGAAATAGCCCCATTTGAGCTGAAGAAGGCCGTAGTAGGCTCCCACGTTGATGATCAGGGGAACGAAAAAGAGGATGAGCGAGTGAGTCCTGATCTGGGACTTGTAATGCATCGCATCGACTACGGAGATCAGCTTTCGCTTCTGCAGAAGGAGAAGACGAAGCTCGTAGTTCATGCGCAGATAGATGAAGCAAAAGAGTACGAGTATCCCTGTAAGGATATTGACGGAGATCTTGCGTCCGTGCAGAGATTTTAGCTGTTTCTCCGCTTTGGTCCAAGCTGTGGACTGACTGTCGATATCGATCTCGGGGAGAAAGCGGCGCAGCGTGTCCATGATCCTGGGCTTGGCGGCGATCGCCTCCGCCGTGGGCTTGAGGTTTATTGTGATCACGTCCGGGAACTGAAAGCCGGAAAGCATAGTTTCCGAAACAGGAAGATTGTAGGAGGAGACAAGCTCCGTTGCTGCCTGTGCGCCGGTATCGTGGGTGATACCCGAAGTAGCGGTATAAGACTTCAGTTCCTTGAGTAGAGGTTGCAGATCGGTGGGATCTGATACATAGGCATAGATCGGATAGCTGGTAAGGTCCTTGATCTGAGCTTCCTCGATCAATTCATATTGGTAGTGGGTGTAGGTCCAGGCGACCAGGATCACCACAAAAAAAGCCAGCATGGCATAGAACTTAGCAGTCATTGTTTCCTCGCTGTTTTAGACGACAGATTAAATACTGTTTTGTGCCATTGGTAAAAACCAAGTCAATTATGTCAAGTGAAGTCTTGTCAGTCAGAGATTGCAGTTCGGCGAGCCTAGCACGGGGATAGATGAGAACGGCTTCACCCGCAGGATTCAGCAGACGTGAAACAGCATTCAGGATGTCCGTCATGGCGCAGTGAACCTCTTCTCTGCCGATGCGCCTTTCCGGAATGGGACTGGATAGCCCCTTGCCAACAGGGAGCCAGGGTGGATTTGCAATGATGAGATCCCATCCGGGTGTCGTCCACTTTCTGAGATCCGCCTCATGGAAGCTGATCAGACAGCCGCAGAGTACTGCGTTGCGCCGGGAAAGTTCCACCTGTTCCGGTTGTATCTCCAAAGCCGTGATCTGCCAGTCAGGACGAGAAAGAGCCAGCATGATGCTGACGATTCCGCAACCACTGCCCAGTTCAAGCAGGATACGTGGATCATTATCTTCATGATTGAGGATATATTCCACGAGCAACGCAGAAGCGTCGGTCACAGGCTGAAAACGTGGATCCTGAAAGATGTATCTATCCGGGAATGGCAGGATCACTTGCCGAAGTCTTGCTTCGCTCAGCGGGAAAGCTCCAGCATCTTGTCCAGACAGCCTATGGCTCGCATTGCCGTCTCTTGCGGGACAGTGATATGATGCACCTCGTTCAGGAGAGAATTATGCAGATCGTGAAGACTCGTCTTGAGCATGTTTTGGCAGATCGCCGTTGCCGCGAGAGGGAGAATATCTTTTTCAGGATACTTATGATTGAGATAGCGGATCATGGCTGTCTCGGTCGCGATGATGAGCTTGTCATGCTTTTCAGCATAGTCCATCATCCCACTCGTGGACATGACCAGATCAGCCAGATCTGTCACTTCCGCGGGGCATTCAGGATGCGCAAGGAGTGTGTAGCCGGGGTGAGATTTCCGCATTTGCCTGACCTTTTCAGCAGTAAACTGCCAATGATGCACGGGGCAGTATCCGTTCCAGGTAATGACTTCTCTGCCTGCCTGACGAGCCGCCCAGGAACCCAGATTCTGGTCCGGCACGAAGAGGATCTCCTTGTCCCGGGGGATAGCTTTGATGATCTTCACGGCATTGGAAGAGGTGCAGCAGACGTCGCTCTCTGCCTTGACTTCCGCTGTGGAATTCACGTAGCAAACGACGACGGCGCCGGGATACTTTGCTTTGAACTCACGAAGCTGATCTGCGGTGATCATGTCCGCCATGGGACATCCGGCATCGGCTCTGGGCAGGAGTACTCTTGCTTCGGGATTGAGCATGGCAGCGGTTTCTGCCATGAAGCGAACTCCGCAAAAGACGATGATCTCAGCTTTCAGGCTTTTCGCGAGAACTGATAGTTGCAGCGAATCTCCACGGTGGTCAGCGATCTCCTGGATCTCTAAAGCTTGATAGTTATGTGCCAGGATGATTGCATTCTTTTCTTTGCGTAGACGGTTTATATCTTCAATTATCTGATTCATGTGAACCTCGTTAATGTGTTAATGTCCGGAATGCCCGAATCCTCCTGTATCGCGAATTGTGGGCTGGAGTTCCGTTACTTCGGTGGGCTCGATGGCGATTGCTACTGCGAAGACGATCTGCGCTATCCGCATGTTCGGCTCCACGATGAACTTATCCTTCCCATGGTTGATCAGTATGACCTTCACTTCGCCACGATAATCCGCATCGATAGTTCCCGGGCTGTTCAGCACTGTGACGCCAAACTTCAGGGCCAAACCGCTTCTGGGACGGATCTGAGCCTCATATCCGACAGGGATCTCCAGAGCCAACCCGGTGGGGATGGCTTCCCAGCTACCCGGTGCCAGGCTCAGAGGAGTCTCCAGGCAGGCGGACAGATCAAAACCCGCGGCGTGCTGGCTCATTCTCTGCGGCTGTTGCGCCAGGGGGTCAAGCTTGATATAGGGTATGATCATGACTTGCGGGTGAGCAGATAATCCGCCAGGATCTCCAGAAGCTTGGCACGGTCACCCAATCCGTGGATTACATCCTTTGCTTTGTTGATCAGGATCTCAGCCTGACGGCGGGATTCTTCGACACCCCAGACAGCGGGGAAGGTGGCTTTTTCGACTGACGCATCCTTACCGATGGTCTTTCCCATCTCTTCCTGAGTGCCTTCGATATCCAGCAGATCATCGACGATCTGGAAGGCAAGACCGATGTTCTTACCGTATTCTTCGATGATCTTTAATTCTTTTTCGGGTGCTCCGCCTGCCATAGCGCCAAGCCTGAGGCTCAGATTGATCAGGCGTCCGGTTTTATTCTCGTGGATATAATTCAAAGTTTTCTTATCGATCTTCTTGCCCTCGCTCTCGATATCGACCATTTGTCCGGCGATCAGACCCATGATCCCGCATTCCTGAGATATCTCTTTGACGAATTGAACCTTCAGCGCGTCGTCGATCTCAGCGTGGGTGACAAGGTCGAAAGCACTGACCAGAAGCGCGTCTCCGGCAAGGAGAGCATCACCTTCTCCGAATACGGCATGACAGGATTTCTTGCCTCTACGGTATTCATCATTGTCAATATCCGGAAGGTCATCATGGATTAGGGAAAAGGTGTGGATCATCTCCAGCGCCGCTGCAACGGGGGTTATAGCCTCAGGATTCTCCTGATAAAGCTGATACGCCAGCATGGTGAGGTAGGGGCGCAGACGTTTACCACCGGCAAACACGCTATAGCGCAATGCCTTGTGCACTTCCTTGGGATATTCGTCCTTGCGGGGAAGGAAGCGATCCAGGATGATATTAACCAGTTCCTGTTTTTCCTTCATGTCTTTTTTGAGCCAAACTTTATTATCCATTATCTGCCTCCACGCCAAAGTTTTCCTGCTGTTTGCCAATGATGGAGATCTTCGTTTCCGCTTGTTGGAGCTTGGCTCTGCAATGATTCAGATAGAGCACTCCCTCCTCATAGAGCTGGATGATCTCATTCAGGTCAGGCTTGTCCGAGGAGATCGTCTCGATGACTGCTTCCAAAGCCTTTAGGGAAGCCTCAAAGCTGAGGTCTTTGACACTTTCTGGGGTGATCATTGGCAACTCCCGCGCATTTTTTGCCGATTATATGAATAGAAATGTTTTTGTCAATTACAAAATGGTGATGACCGCTAAAACGTCGCCCCGGCTCTTGAGAATACGTGCCGGGGAAGCACTCAAACGATTGCTGATCCCTCTGGTTTGCCTGCCCTTAAGTACCAATCCGTCAAGAGAATACTGCAGGCCCACGGAGCTGCTGAATTCTGCCTCTTCGCTCAGAGGTAAAAGCGATATCAGTGTGCCTTCAGGATAATCGAGATCGTCTATGTCCTCCAGCATCCGCAAGATCTGCGTGCCTGTTTCTATCCGGCAGTCAACTCCCTGACGTTTCGCAAAATCGAGCAGGGGGATGAGTCCGATCGCGTGGTCGATCCTGCCTTCCATATCGTTGCAGATGATGATCTCCGTCGCGCCGTGAGAGATCGCCCAATTCATCGCCAGTTCAGAATCTGTTTCGTTCTTGTCCGGGCTGAACTTGACCAGAGGAACGTCGCCATATTCATTTAGCAGGCTTAGTTCCGAGAGAGAATCCAGATCGCCGATAATGAGAGTCGGTCTGAGGCGAACAAGATGAATGATCTCCAGTCCCTGATCAACCGCAATGATCATGTCTTCGGGGGCGATGGATCCGTATTGCGGCAGGATGGGAGCGTGACAGGTGATGAGCCAGGCGCGGATAGGTTTACTCCGTGGAGGCATAGTTTTCGACAAGATTCAGGTAGTTCATGGGATCGGCTTTTACGCCGCCAGCCCAGACCTCATAGTGAACGTGAGGACCGGTTGACTGTCCGGTGGAACCCATGAAGCCGATGATCTGTCCTTTCTTGACGACATCACCTTCGCGAACCTTGAATGAGGACATGTGCCCGTAAAGAGTTTCATATCCGTTCTGATGATCGATCCGGATGAACTTGCCATAACCGCTTTCGTATTTTGCCTTAACGATGACTCCAGAAGCAGTAGCATAGATCGGAGTACCGGCTTCATTGGCGAGGTCGATCCCTGTATGAAATTCTATCTCATTGGTGATCGGACTGACCCGAACTTCAAACCCGGAGACGATATTTCCAAAGGCGGGATAGATCGAAGGAGCACCGGCACGAACGACAGGTACCTTCTTTGTCGGTTCGGTATCAGAGGAAATTGCGACGCCACCCAACTGACCATCGATCTCGCTTATGCGGTCATTGATGAGTTCAAGCCGCTTGACCACGCCTGCGAGATACTGAGAATCGCCCGTCGAGGTCTTACCGCTGTAATAGGGATAATTGGTCGAGCTTTGCTTGAGGGAGTCGTTTGCGGTAGAATTGATCTTATTATTCAAGGAATCCAGCCGGGCACCGACCATTCCCAAAGAAGTTTCCATCTTGTTGCGCAGAGTGCTGTTCTCAGTCAGCAGACTGGCGATCTTGCGTTCTCTGGCGGAGATTCCTGACCAGCTGAAGATCATGACGAGGGTGCAGATCAGGAGGATTATTTGCACCAAAACAAAAACTCCGAGCGTCCATTTCGGGATGCTCAATTGTCTCTGGCGACCGTCCATGCCCATCTGGATCGTAAGCATAAACTTGTCAGGCGCGATGAAGTCTTTTTCCATAAGCTTATTATTATTAGTCCTTTGCTCCTGAAGGTGCAATTTCCATGCCAATCAATTGAGATATTCAAGCAGATTCAGAAGATTTTGGCATCCCGTGGGGGAATCGAACCCCCGTTGCGTGACTGAGAATCACGAGTCCTGGGCCACTAGACGAACGGGACACAAATCACACAGCTATTTTATAGTTTGGCGACCCCTAGGGGAATCGAACCCCTCTTGCAAGAATGAAAATCTTGAGTCCTGACCGATAGACGAAGGGGTCGCGTTGGTGATCCAGGTCAGACTCGAACTGACGACTCTCTACTTAAAAGGCAGATACTCTACCACTGAGTTACTGGACCAGTATTCACTTTTTCACTATGTTCGATCACGTCAATTTTACCCGGCATTTTTGTCAACAAAAAACTGCCACTGTATGTAAATATGCGGCGGGGTAAGGGGTTAGCGGGTATGGGCTGCTTTTATTAGGTCGCCGGTGCACGGGCTGTCATAATAAGGGCCACCGAAACCTGTTCGGCAGAGGTAGTTAGAGCTTCCTTCTTGAGCGTGCTAATGCTCGCTGTTGCAAAAGAATTTTGCCACCCCAAAGTAGCAGGGTCATCCACTAATAAAAAAACCTGTAACAGTATCTCTTATTCCTCTTTGGGCATTACCGGTATCCAGATCTCGATCACGGATTCTGCGGAATCAGGCTGTGACTTTTCTCCATATACTTCAAGCATGTCAGAATATATCATCTTGTATTTGCTTTCCGGTATTAGCTTGGAGAAGATCAGCCCAAAACTCTCCTGGAGGTACTGGACGGAGCCTGTGTGCTCGAATACCAGGTACTCAGCTTCGGGAACTTTGTGCAGGATGACTCCCTCCGGCAGTTTCTCCCCCGGCTTGATCTCGGTGCAGGCAATATAGCCGTATCCCTTGTCCAGCTTGGGATCGAAGTCCTTGTCAACGTAATTCACTCCATAATATACATCACCGATAGCCGATGTGATCTCAGGCAAGTACTTGAAGAAATCTAACCAGGTCTGTTCCATCTTTTGCGGATCCATGGTATTCCTGACTTCGCACCCGGCGACGGTGAAGCCTGCGCGCTTTTCCAAACGGGGCTGATCCGACAAGGAGAACTCCGGTTTTGTGGCTTCCTCAGCAGTTAACAGCCCTATCGTGATGATGAGCATGAGAACGATTATCGCGATTCTAGATGTCATGTTCTACTCCTTACGCTCGTTTTCGCTATCGCGCATCTCCTTGTTATTTAGTCAAGAGAATTATGTGTGATCATCCCGACTAGTCTCTTGTCCGGATTGAAGTTCATTCCTGCAAAGAGACACGCATGCTCCGTGTGTGAGCACATTTTCTGCTTCCTTAAGGATGCAGACAAGATGTCAGCATTCTGATATCTTTCCTCGCTTGTATCATAACCTCATCATCCTGCTATCCTCTCTCTATCATCTTACGTCATGACGTAAGATGATAGAGAGAGGATAGCAGGATGACAGTCAGAAAAGAAAGGTGAGAGACTGGCTTGAGTTTGGAGTTCAAGGCAGTGGAGACAGATCAGAGTTTGGAGAAAAAACAAAAGGGACGGGATCATGATCCCGTCCCAGTAAGTGTCTGATCTATTTGTTCAGGGCGTGTCTTCCGGCATCATGAAGACTTTGATCAGGTTGTCCTCAAGAGGCAGAAAACGGTTTGCCGCTTTAACTATCGAAGCTCTATTTATCTTCTGGAATCGGGAAGAATTATCGAGGAAGCTATCCAGAGGACGCTTGTTCCATATCCCGGAAGTTATCTGGCTGAGCCAGTAATCGTTCTGGCGAACGCTTTCTTCGTAGCGCTTCTGCAGCGTCACCTTGGCATAGTCGATATATTTATCGGCAAAGAGGCCTGCCTTAACGCTGTCCATGGTGGCAATGACGGCATCGGTCAGCTCGTCCACTCTGTCCGCGGAGCAGGACATCACTGTCTGAAGGATGAAATACGGTGCGGGATAACGATCCACCCAGGCATAAGCCTGAACGAAATAGACACCGCTGCGCTCTTCGCGGATGTTCTCTCGCAGCTTTTCGTTGAGAACCATGAGCATGGCATTGCGATCGACCGTCACTTGCGGATCGAGATTCGCCGGACCGGAAGTGATCAAGCCGACATAGCTCTTATCCGTTCCGCCTTTCTGGAAGACGATCTTCTGCTTGCCACGATTGTACCGCAGACCGACATCTTTGACCTTCTCCATTCGTCCGTCGGTAGGCAGGTTAGCCAGATAAGTCGCAGCATAATCACGGAGCTTGGTTTCGTCAAAGTTACCGACAAAGACAAAGGTAAAATCAGAACAATCGCCGTAACGATCCTGCTGAATACGTTGCAATTGAGCGAGCTTTACCCCGTCCAGATCCTCGACCCGGGTGTTCTTGTTATAGGGGTTTGGCTGCAGGCTCAGGACATCGAGTGTGTCAAAGAAAGCCTGTTCCGGGCTGAGCAAACGGTTCTGATAGAAGAATTTGACTCTGGTGAGGTTGGAGGCAAGGGTGGCTTCATCCCAGCGGGTAGCCTTGACATTCTGATAGATCATTTGGAACATAAGTTCCAGATCAGTGGGTGAGCAGGAGCCGCTGAAGCTTTCCTGATTGACGCTGACTCCGGAGGACACATCGGCGATATTTCCGGCTAATGCCTTGTCCAGAGAAGTCTTATCGAGTTCTCCCAAACCAGATTCTGATTTGTACCAGGAGAGGTATTTCGCCGCTTCCATATCCGAAGAAGGAAGCTTGCTATAGCCGCCGGGGCTGAAGGCGCGGAATTGCACTTCGTCGTTCTTGAAATCGGTCTTTTTGGTGTACACGGTGATCCCGTTGGAAAGAGTCCAGCGCTTGATCCCGGCTTTACGGTAGGTGGTTTCCTTGGTGATCTTGCCGGGCTTGGGAACTTCTGCCAGAAGGGGAACATCTGATCCGGTATCCTGATAGTCGGGAAGCTCTGTTTTGACTGCTTCCTTAGCTATGCTAAGAAGTTCAGGGGCGGTAGGAAAGGAGACACCCGGTTTCTCAACGCCTTCTAAAGTAATGACCTGGTTATCCGTGGAGATCAGCTTATCGATCAGGTTATTGACCTCATCCAGGGTGATCTCGGGAAGGATGACATCTGCCAGACCATATTCCTGATCAGGACTGAGATAGGCATCGCCGTGAGTTATAGTGGAAAAGAATCCCCAGGTCATTTGGTCGGATTCACGGGTATCCTTATTCGCCATGGCGCTCTCGTAAGAACGCTTCAGGGAAAGCTTGGCGCGATCGAGTTCTGACTGGGTAAAACCGCTCTTGCGAATGCGATCAGCTTCCTGGATCATTGCGGCGAGGGCAGCTTCTGTTTGCCCATCTCCGATCATGGCTGCCATGGTGACAACCGATTGAGTGGCGATCATGGGATATTCGTAGGCATAAGCATAAGTAAATGGAGGGTTTGCCTGCTGAGAACGTTCTTGCATCCGGGCATTATACATGTCGAAGAACAAGCCTCTGGCGAAGGAATTATAACAATCACCCAGGGTTTTGAAGGTGGTGGGAGGAACCTTACGCAAGATGCTGAGATTGTTTTGGGTGAGCTCTTTATCCAGTGCTACCACGCTTTTAGGCTGGGTATGTTCCGGAACGGTGATCACTGGAAGGGGACGAGGATTCTCGCGCGCTGGGATCTTGCCAAAATACTCGGTGATCAGGGCAAGGATATCCTGGGGGTCAAAATCTCCAACTACAACCACACTCTGCAGATCGGGACGATACCAGTCGTGATAAAAACGCTTGATGGTGTCCAGCTTGAAGGTGCTGAGCACGTCATAGGTTCCGATGGGAGAACGTTCGGCATAGCGGCTTCCTTCCCAGACGACGGAATCGGTCTTGGCAGAAACACGGCTCTGGGCGTTCTGACCCATACGCCATTCTTCGATGATCACGCCTCGTTCTTTATCCAGTTCCACGGGGTCGAAGGCGACCTGATATGCCATGTCCGATAGGATCACGAAGCCTTTGCGCAGAGCTTCCGTGTTGTCCGTCGGAATCTTGAACATATACATGGTGAAGTCTTTGCTGGTCATCCCGTTGAGACCGTTCATATAGCCCATACCAACGGAATTGAGGAAATCCAGCATTTCGCTCTTGGCGAAGTTCTTGGTGCCATTGAATGCCATATGTTCCGTGAAGTGTGCCAGACCCCGCTGGTCTTCATCTTCGACGAGAGATCCGGCATTTATGAATAGCCTTAGTTCAGCTTTCTTTTCCGGATGCTTGTTCACCTGAATGTAGTAGCTTAAGCCGTTAGGCAGCTTGCCACTCAGCAGAGCCGGATCCTGAGGAAGCGGAATCCGTGCGGTATCCTCATCGATAACCGCAGTCAGGGTCACGATCGCGATCAGGATCAGCAACGCCAATCCCCATCTTGCCAATTTCATATTATCTCCTTTAGCCCGCCTGAGAAAACTGACTCAGGCTATCAAATCATAGTTATTTAGTGAGTGGTCCGGTGGTGAAATTGACCAGGAATTGCTGGTCTTTATAGAGAATATTGGTTTCATCTCCGAAAGTGTAACTGTTGCCATCCTCGTCATAGAGGACGACGAAATAGTAGTATCTTGTGGCAGGTGTGGGAACCCAGGGCTGAACGTTCGAATCCACGGGAACAGAGTAGTTTACGTGGGTGTAACGCATCTGCCCGGCTTCGATATCCGTAAGATTGCCTACCCGGATGGAAGAAACGAAGTTGTTGCGGTAGATCTCCGCGGAAGTGATCTTGCGGTTGCTGTTGTTCACGATCTTGATCGAAGCGCGGTTGGGATCGATATATACAGACTGCGTCTTCCCTATCTGGATCTCCATGGAAGTGCTGTCCGTGTAAGCAAGTTCATTATCATCATAGATCTGATATGTTTCGCCTACCAGATGGATAGGAACTTCCTCATACAAAGTTCCAGTAAAGATCGTTTGCGTTCCGGTCTCTACTTCGAAAGCCTGGTTGCCATTGGCGGGAATTGCGACTTCTCCGCCATCAGCGACCCTAACGTAAATAGGGTAGGAACAACGGTTGAAGATCTTGATCCTGGCTCCTGATTCACATCCGGCAAGCACGAGCAGCAGCGCCGGGATGAGGAGCAATAGTGCTTTGTGTTTCATGTTATCCTCACGATTTGAATTCAGAGGTGATGAACTTGATCAGATGGTCGGGATCGTAAGACATCTTGGCTTTGCGAAGACCTTCGATGCCAAGATCCTGTTCCCTGTTAATCCAGGATATACCTTTACCCTGAAGATATTTGGCAGTTTCCCAGTTGATGAGCTGGGCGCTGCCTTTCATATCCGGATCGAACTTCTCGTAGTGAATAGCAGCCATGTCCGCGGTGAGCGGGCTGAATACCGAATAGGCGGAAATGCTGTGCTGGTGGCAAACGATCAAGCCCTCGACCGGCAGATCATCCCACATTTCAAAGGTGTTCAGGATAGCTTCGAACTCGCTGTCCAGGAAGGGACCTTCGGCGTCACGCTCACGCCGCCACTTTTTGGTGAACTCAATGACCATGGGAGCTTTGTCCTTGGTGATCGGGATCATTCGGTAATCCGGATAGGCTCTAGTGTATTGGGAAATAAGATTCTTCTTCTTGGCGAGCTTCTTTCCTTTGAGTTCCGCCAAACGCTGAACGCTGTGCACGTAGTCAGCCCATCCACGGTTGTCATCGACCTCAAAATGGTCGTGGATCCCGGGATGGCTCAGGAGATAGTCTTCAGGGATGAGGATCAACTCCGCAAGAGGCATGATCTGGCGCGTTTCCTTCACCAACCGGACAAGATAGTCCACGCTGATCGACTCCCCCAGAGGGAAGCAGATGTAAGAATATTTGGGATTGAACAGAATGAGGTTTCCGTCGTCGAAAGCGATCTGATTGTCATAGATCTTGCCCCAGGCGTAGAGATTGGCAACGGAATAGTCGCAGGATTCTCTTGGAAAACGGGCAAGATAGTCTTCCAATACCGGTTTGTGCGATAGGTTCAGAGATTCTAGTTTTAACATAATCGAGCTGTTTTGTGATCCTTTAGTCACGTGGTTGTTTCAGAATGAAGGGTGTGTAGCTCTGCATGACCTCAAAGCCAAGAGAGCCGTAAAACTTTTCATAGCCGGGCTCACTGATGAGACCGATCCATTGCAGCTTATTTTCCGTCAGATGCTGAACGAGCTTGCGAACGATGCCTTTACCAATGCCCTTGCCCCGATGGATGGAATCCACTGTCACATCCTGGATATAGGCATCCGAACAGCCGTCGGAGATTGCTCTTCCCATGCCGACGATCTCACCCTCCAGCTCCGCGATGACAAAGCAATAGGTATCCTCGATGATCCTGGCGACAGTTATCAGATACCGGGGATCATCACCGGGTTCCCACCATCCTGCCTGACGATAGAGCTGCAGGATGCGCTCTGTATTCGTCTTCTTGACGATTGAATAGATTACTTCTTTCATGATCCTATCCCCTTCATTTCGTGATATAAGCACCGTTGCCGGATTTGGCGACCAGCCCTTTAAGCTCGAGATTCAACAGGATCACCGAAAGCCTGCCGAAGTTGTGACCGGTCAGGAGCAGAAGTTCGTCAAAGCTTATCTCTCTTGATTCTTCCTGAAGACGCTTGAGAACCGCTCCCTCCTCGACGCTCAGTTCGGGGAAGATCTCCAGTTGCTCGGTTGGTTTGTCTTCGATTCCCAGACGTTCGAGAATATCCTCAGGACAAGTCACAAGGCAAGCGCCTGTCTTGATCATATAATTCGGTCCCTGCGCGTTCTGGTGATTGACGTTGCCCGGAAGTGCCAGGATATCCTTGCCCTGCTCGAGGGCAAACTTCCCTGTGAGCAAAGCTCCGCTGGTCATCTGCCCCTCTGTGATGAAAACTGCATCTCCCAGAGCGGAGATCAGCCGGTTGCGAGCAGGAAAGTTCCATTTCTCCATCTTTGAGCCAGGTTCATACTCCGAGATCAGGGCACCGTTGTTGATGATCTGCTGCGACAGGGGTTTATTGAACAACGGATAGATGCTCTCGACTCCGCTGGCAAGCACAGCGATAGTCTTTGTTCCGTTCTCAACGGCTGTCTGATGGGCGACCGTATCGATACCCATAGCCAGTCCGCTGATGATAGTGACGCCATTTTCGCAGACAGGTTTGAGTAACTTCGCGGTCATCTCTCTACCATATGAGCTGGGTTTTCTTGTACCAACCACTGCCAGCCGTTTTGAGTTTAGCGCTTCATGCAGACCTCCACGATAGTAGAGGATCAGAGGCGGAGAGAAGAGCACGGCCAGGTCTTCAGGATAGTCGGCATCCGTGAGACAGGTGAAACTGATCTGATACGTCTCCATGAGCTTGATGATCTGAATCAAGGAGGGTAGTGGCTCAGCTATTCTGAGATAGCTCTTTGCCTTGTCCGGGATCAGATCGCTGAAATAGACGGCATGCTCCGGCACACCGACGAATTTGCATGGATCAGGATAGGCTTCCAGCAAACGCTGCGCCATCTTAGGTCCCATACCAGGGGCGTTTTTGAGACACAACCAGGCTTTCAGTTTGTCTTGATTCATGAGTTCTTCAGGATCTTGAATAGCCTGTGTTTGAGAGCTTCGATGTTCTCTCCTGAGATCGAGGAGATAGGCAGAATGTCTTCGCCAAGCTCCTCCCTGAACTTATCGGATATGGCTTTAACTCTCGTTTCCTTCTCCTCTTGGTTCATGGTATCGAGCTTGCTGATCGCCACCAGATAGGGCTTCTTATCCATGAAAGTATCATAGAGATAGAGTTCAGCCCTGAGGGTACGATAGGCAAGCACCGGATCAGGAGCATCTACGTCGATGAGGAAGAGCAGGACACCCGTGCGTTGGATGTGCTTGAGGAACTGCACGCCGAGACCTTTGCCCATATGCGCGCCTTCGATGATGCCGGGGATGTCCGCCATGACGAACGACTGGTAATCTCCCACTCTGACGACGCCAAGCATCGGCTCAAGAGTGGTAAATTCATAATCGGCGATCTTGGGTCTGGCGGAGGACATAACGCTTAGCAGGGTGGATTTCCCGGCGTTGGGGAAGCCAACCAAACCAACATCAGCCATCAGCTTGAGAACAAGTTCCAGATGCTTTTCCGGTGTTACCCTGCCTGGGGTAGCGTGACGCGGAGCCTGATTGACTGAGTTCATGAAGTTAACGTTGCCCTTCCCACCGGAACCGCCTCTGGCAACGACAATCTCCTCGCCTTCGATGGTCACGTCTGCGATCTTGACTCGTTTGTCATCTTCCTGTATCTCAAATATCTCAGTACCCAATGGCAGACGCAGAACAACCGGTTCGCCGGAGGCTCCTGTCTTTTTGGCACCACCGCCATAATGTCCGTTCTCAGCTTTGTAAAGCTTCTTATAGCGATAATCCAGGAGGGTATTGACGTTCGGATCACCGACGACGATAATATCACCGCCTCTGCCTCCATCGCCACCATCCGGACCACCCTTGGGCATAAACTTTTCGCGGCGAAAGCTGATGACGCCATCGCCTCCATTACCGGCTTTGACCCTTATAGTTGCATAATCGATAAACATATATTTACTTAATTACCATTACCTTATGAGTTATTATCCGGGAACCCTGACTGATCCTGAGGAAGTAGATCCCGGTCGGAGCGTTTCTCAAGGCGGTTCCCATTGTCCAATTGAGCGTTTCCGTTTCATTACGCGGAGTGATCTGAGGAAGGCTTTGTACCTCCTGACCCCGCATGTTAAAGACTGATATCCGCAGAGCTTCTCTGCTGAGCCCTGAAAGTGTAATGGGGACGCTTCCTATCCCGGAACTGACGGGATTCTGCATCCTGCACCCTAAAACCTGTGATACGGGTATAACAGGATCGTCACTGTCCACATATTCCTCGAGTACAACGAGGTCATAAGCATTGTCGCTGAACTGAAAGTAGTAGCCGGTGGGAATGGGAAGGATTCCTGCGAATGTATATGTGCCCTGAGCGATATCCATGGTCTCTGGGACAAGATCGACGAAGTTCATCCCGGTATCATCCAGCTGAAGCTTTGCTACCAGCGGGCAATCACCATCCGCGTCTGTGTATGTGACCAGATATTGACCTGTTGCCTCCGAATGAGAAGTCCACTCTACTTCAGGAAGGGTGTTCTGCGTCACCTGGTAGTGATGGCGAATGAACTCGGCAACCCCGATCGTGCCATAATCCCCGAGGTTAAAGGTGGGCGTCATGGTCTGAATATCCATAACCAATTGCATAGTGACATCCGTCAGGAGTAGAGTTGAGCTGGTATTGGGCCATCCGCCAAAATCCGGATCTGCAGCCAGATCTGCCCAGTTGCATGCCATAAAGAGAGTCCCACCGCTGACCTGGCTTTGGATATTTCCCAGCCTGGAAAATGTGGGGATCTCGCTCTCGCCCATACCGATCTTGTACAATCCCGTGGAGACAACCCCCAGAATATTGAACGAATAGATCATCGCAAAGGCAACTGAATCAGAGGCAGCTTCAGGATTGGCGATCATACTCATATAGAGGTTGTAAGAAGTGATGGAATTCAACGTCGGGAAAGCGTTTGCTGAATTGCGTAGTCCCCGCACGAGCTTGGTATCGTTATAGCCAAGATACGTATCCGTCAGATCCAACGCCGGAGCATATACCGTCAGAGAATCACCTGCGGGATCGGAACCGATCAGCGCAAGCCGGTTCAAGGCAGGCGGAAAGGTCGTTTCTGGCAGATAAGCACCCTGAAGATAGGACATACTCTCCCCTTCCATGGTCATACTGGTTTTGACCCGATAGTCCAGTGACTGTCCCCAGTTATAAGGAATCTCCGCTTCATATTCCAGGTTGCCTGTCAGTTCAGGGCTGACCGCGGTCCATTCACCGCCTGTGCTATAGAACAGCTGATAGTCCGTGAAGGTCTCATCCACACCATTGAACCTGATATGCAGATTCCCCTGCGCATCGCGGGAGCTATGCCTGAGATTGGCGAACACGCTCATGTCCTGAGCGGAAAGATATGCCGTCAGCAAGAGAAACATGACTAGTATGATCTTACGCATTGAAACTCCTATTTACTGATCACGCCGGTATCCACCAGCTTTTTGAAATATGTCCAGCTCGTCTCGTTGGGAGTGAGAAATTCCGTTGGCGCGGAGTTATATTCAGGGTGTTGCGCCTCGACGTATTCCCTGATAGCCAAAGGAAGCTCCGAATATCCTCCGGGAAGCTTGCGTCCGCGGCAAACAAAGACCAGATTACCGGGTCTGTCGCCCATCCGCATAAAAGGTAGCCAGGGGCTGATCCTCGTCCAGGATATTGTCGCCGGAACGCTGGTCAGGTCCTTATTCGCCAAGTCAGCTTTGTTGACGAAGAACTGGAAGAACTCTGCCGATTGATATTTATCCCCCTGAGAGAAATCACCGTATTCCTTACGCGTCAGCGGATTGTCATAGAGGGGAAAGATCTCATTGTTGAAGGCGATCTGATCACCCAGATCCGTGGAGGGAAGCATCTTCCTCACATAGGGCAGATACTCCGGACCAAAGGTAAGATCCTGATTGACCGGATCGTTCCACACATGAACAACGGGTACTGTTTTCCCCGTAAAAGGATTCTTCCAGGTCTCGAGGATCTTGCCTGTCAAGGGATCAAGGTAGAAAGCAGCCTCACGGGTAAGCAGCTCATAGCCACCCTCAGTGTTGACTGTACGGGCGATATTGAAGCCCTCAAAGTTGAAGAGGATCTTCTTGTTTTCATTGGGCACATAGCTGTATGCCGTTCCCGTCCAGTGATATACGACTTCCTTGCCGGAGAGGTCACCCCGGACGCGCATATAGTCATTCAGGTATTCCATATCTGAAGCCGCTTCCGCGCTGAGCATCAACGGCAGGATTAATAATGTCATTGCAAGCAGGATAGGCAGAACATTATGCATCAAAGTCTCCTTTCGCTCCATATTCCCTTACATTTACTCTGCTACCACTAAAATAGCATATTTTGTACCATAAGCTGTAATACCCTCGTTATATGTCAAGAGATTTTGCTTTATGTCCCTTTGTTGTGACCCTTTATCTCTGTCTGTCGCCCTCATGAGATAACCATGGGATCAGTTCCCTGCCGTCAGGATTCGCTGTTGAAACTGCTCCATAGCTGTTTGATATCGATCTCGAGGAATCAGTTTTTCACCAGGGATTGAAGGAAGTTGCATATTAAGCAAAACGCCGGCGTAGACCGGCGTTTTGAAGTTGAAAGGCTTTGCTTTAGCTATTTGACGGCGACTCTCATGTTATTGAGGGCGACCTTATAGCCTCCGCTGACCATGACATAGCCGCGGAAGGTTTCTGAAGTATCCACGATACGAGCCTGGAACCAGCTATTGGTGCGGGCTTCCTGATTGGTCTGCGGAACTTGATATACATCATTCTGGGTCGAACCTTCAAAGATGATGACCTCTTTTCCAAGTGCGAAATCAGCACTGGTGGCGATACGAGTCTTGACCCAGTATTTCATCCATTTTGTCTGTCCACCATTGATAATGAAGAATTGAGCCTGATTCTTGGTTTCGGCGGTCGCGGGAGTGATCATCTTCGCCAGTTCGACATACTGCCATTCTCTGTCGCCCAAAAGCTCGTCAAAGACGAAATATTCTTCAGGCTGGACAAATTGGGCATCAGCACCACCGGTAGGAGCTTCTGCAGTCGTGCCGGGATCCGTCACGGTGATATCCGGAGCCTTGATCACGATGCCGGGGATGGTGCAGCCCATGATAAACAACACTGCTACCGCGGATATTAATAAAGTAATTCTTGTCGCGAGTTTAGATAGCTCTACATTCTGTGCTTTCATTTTTGTACTCCTTTATTTGTTTGATAGTATAACAATACTTTACGATATCGCATCCAGTCTGGGCATTATCCCTATTCTGTCAAACAAATAATCAGCTATTGCGGAATTCAGGAAGAGGATATCCGTAAACATCTGACACAAAGAGGGAGCAGGATGAGAGCAAATTTGCTTACATGGTGAGAAAACAATGATAGAGAAGATAGTGGATTTGTGGATACAGGTAAAAATGGCTGGGATGGGAGGATTTGAACCCCCATATACGGATCCAGAGTCCGCTGTACTACCATTATACGACATCCCAGCAATACAATCAGGTTGTTATAAAGTATCTCTTTGGCTGGGCAGGGAGGATTCGAACCCCCGGATATCGGGACCAAAACCCGGTGCCTTACCGCTTGGCGACTGCCCAGCAATTTGAATGGCGGAGAGGGAGGGATTCGAACCCTCGGTAAGCTTTTGACCTACACACGCTTAGCAGGCGTGCGCCTTCAACCGACTCGGCCACCTCTCCAGCTTGGAGATCACACTATAAATATCTGGCGGAGGATGAGGGATTCGAACCCCCATGGGCAGAACCCGGCGGTTTTCAAGACCGCTGCCTTACCAATTAGGACTAATCCTCCCAATTCAGTTTCGAACTACAAATTCCAGGGCGGTTTTTTGTCAAGCCCTTTCTGAGATTCTCTCACTTTGTCCGCTCGCCCTATTAGCACCTAGTTGTCATTATCCGTTTTTGCTTGACGGAAAAAGGCTCTACGTGTTTTTGGCTCATGATTGATCTTGCATTTTTATATTTTCTTTGAGATAAAACTCAATTCACCAAACTTTAATAAAGGAGTACTGTCATGTCAATACGATCTTCGCTTTATACCAACTCCTTGGTAATTTTGGCTTTACTACTACCCTTGGGCAAGTTCTTTGCCGTCACAGCCGGAGACTATCGTACCAAGTGGGGCGGAAGCTGGGAAAACTCCCAACTTTGGGAAGTATATAATGGCAACAGCTGGGTTAATGCAAATTCTATCCCGGCTCAGCCTATCACGGGAACCATCTCGGTTCGTCACTATCTCAGCACCGCCAGCCGAATCGACCTGCGCGGCAGCCTGATCATCAGTGCCGAGTTCCAACTTCTGGGACCCTCCGAGATGATCATCAACCCGGGAGCGAACCTCACTCTCGGAACTATGCGCATCGCTTCCGGAGCCATACTAGCAAATAATGGAACCCTGAATTGTCTTGGCAACTCAGCTTCGCTAACCATCGAAGCTGGAGGTGTCTTCTCGAACAACAGTGAGGTTGTCAGTTCATCCTCGCGTTTCATGCTTAGTCTTCTATCAAGTGGCACGATGAATCTTGGTGAACACGGCAGCATCACCGGACAGGGATCGTTTACCGCGGGATACGGTTCTTTCATCAATATCTCTCATACTCAGGGGTTGGATGGAGCCCTTCGCCTTAGCGGGATCAAGAATCTCAGCCCGGCGTATTATACCTTTTACGGTTCAATCCCGCAAGTCACAGGAGAAAGTTTCCCTGAACAGGTTCTTGGCATAGTATTCTCCAATCCCGCAGGAACTTCTCTCAGCAATGGCGTCAAAGCGGTCTATGATGTAAGGGTCACGACCGGAAGCTCACTGAATACCGGAACCGAGATCATCGACCAAGCCTGGTATGGAAGCGGGCACTTTATCATGGAGCCAAATTCGACGCTGATCACTGCCCATCCCCAAGGGATCAGTTCTACTGATAAAACCGGCAGTATCCAGTTGGGTTCCCGTGACTATAGCAGCTCAGGCAATTACACCTTTAACGGACAGACTGTCCAAACGGTTGGCACCTTTCTCACAACCCCGGAGACCAGCCCGGACGGACGCACCCTCGTGAATTCAATCACCGTGGATAACACATCCGGGGTCACCTTCTCCAATCCCATCTTGGTCAAGGATGTGGTGACGGTCAATGACGGTACCGCCATAGGCAACGTCGCTATTGACGGTGATCTCTCTCTGATCGATGGCTTTGATAGCAGCTACTATTATCACCGCATTGATCCCAATGGCGTAAAGATCCGCAATTACCGTCCTGATACCGATACCAATAACAATCAGGCAAATGCTATACGCCGGCGCTGGAGCATCTCCGGTCAGTTGAGCGGCAACAAGAGGATAACCTTCTACTGGGATGTTGCGGACGATAATGGTATAGACTGGACGTCCGGAGTTCCGTCTGTCAGGAAAGGCAACCAGATCTATAGCTCCTCCGAGTTCGACACTCATTCTAATCCCCGCTGGATCTCCATTATCCTCAACAGCTTTGATAATCGCGGAAACTTTACTGTCATTAAGAATGGTGACGTCACGCTACCTGTTCAGCTTTCCTCGTTTACCGCTACGACCCTTAGTTTCGGATCAGTTCACATTTCCTGGACCACGCAGTCTGAAACGGCGATCAGTGGCTACTACATCCTGCGCAACACGAAAGATGATCTGGCATCGGCAGAAACAGTCTCAGGGTTGATCTATGCCGGAAACAGCTCTACCGCCACCCGTTACCAGTTCGAGGATGAGGACTTGCAGAGCTGTGGCACTTATTACTATTGGTTGCAGAGCATTGCGATGGACGGCAGTATCGAGTATTTCGGACCCGAACGTATTGTTCTCGAAAGCGCGCCCGGATCAAGCCCGGAAATACCCTTTGAAACCGGACTGGCAGATATCTTCCCCAATCCCTTCAATCCTGTTTTGAACGTCAGCTACACCCTCAAGCAGGACGGACAGATCCGGATCTCTGTTTATAATACCCGTGGCCAGCTCATCCAGACTCTCGCCGACACCCATAAAAGCAGAGGCAAATATTCACTGCAATGGGACGCGAAGGACAGCACCGGCAGAGAGTGCCCCTCCGGAACATATCTCCTGGTCATGCAGAGCGGAACTGAGCGAAGTGTCAAGCGCGTCTCACTCGTCAAATAGACTTTACCGATAATCGTCTTGTGTATCAAGGGGTTTTGCTGGTCAAAGCCCCTTTCTTTTTAGCTCTATTTCATCAATCGTGGGTTAAGGGCTACAGACGGCAGTATTGGGGTGACGCCAGGGAATATCTAGCTCCGGATAGCAAGCATGTCAGATCCCCGTGTTCCAATCCTTTTCCCCTGAGCATGATTGCCTCAGTATTGAATACTGATTATATTGTAGGTAAAAGATATTTCTTGGGAGACTATTATGAACTACTCTCTGATCCTTATAGTGGCAATGGCAATTCTGGCAACCGGGCTGGTTGCAGCGCCTGTCACGACCGTCAAACAGATCGATGTTAACCGTTATCTGGGACGCTGGTATCAAGTAGCATACAACCCCACGGGCTTCCAACCCAATGTAGGCAAGCTGGTCACTGCTGACTATAGTCTGATGAAAAACGGAAAGATCTCCGTGGTCAACAGCATCTATGACGACGAAGCGGGTTTGAAAATGATCAAACGCGCCAAGGGTAAGGCTTATCCTGTGGACAAGACCAATTCCAAGCTTAAGGTCACCTTCTTCTGGCCATTCAAAGGGGACTATTGGGTCGTCAGAATGGATGAAAAGAACTACACCTATACCGTGGTCAGCGATCCCTCCCGCAAGTATCTTTGGATCCTCGCCCGAAAATTGCCCTTCAGCAAGGCTACCTACAAGGAGATCACCGACTGGCTGACCGCTAATGGCTGGGATCTGAGCAGGCTGGTCGTCACCGGCAAGCTGGACTGACAGGTTTTGCATAGTGCGCGCCTCTTGTGAAACGTCCGGCAAAGATGTAGTCTTCCGTTTATCGGATATTGATCCCAAGTATGTTCCCGTCCTGCAGATGTGTTTCTATCAGCAGGATGGTGACGACTATATCAAAACTTTCTCCGCGGATCTGCCGAATATGGAGCGGATCATCTCACGCTTTGAAAACTTTGCCCCGGAGATGTTCGACCAGCTTGGCTACTTCCGCGAGGTTCCCTGGGAGGCAGCGCTGGAAGAATTCATCCTGAGGATCAGCCCTACCAGGATCCGCTGGTGGCTGACGGGAAGCTGTTCTGCCTGTATCAGAGGGATCCCCTTAAGTCCTCACGATGTGGATATCATGATCGACAGCAGGGATGTGGACGCGATCTGCGAACTCTTTTCGGATTGCTTCATCGAGCCTTTAATAGATACCCAGGGCTGGGTAACCAAGGATTTTGGTGTGCTCTTTCTCAAAGCCCGGATTGATATCGCCTCTGATCCCTCGCCGGTCCTCGATGATCCCGATCCTGTCGATTGCGGACCCTACGCTCTTGCGCATCTGGAAGAGGTTCAGTGGCATGGACATATCCTTCGCGTGCCTCCTCTCCAACTTCTTCTAAACGTAAATCTTCGCCGTGAAAGACTGGACAGGGTGGAGCTTATCCAAAAAGCCCTGCGCTCCTGATCTCTTCCCCCTATCATCTTGCTATCCTCTCTCTATCATCTTACGTCATGACGTAAGGGGATAGAGAGAGGATAGTGGGAAAATAGCAATAAATCAATCAATGAAGAAAGTAGAGGCGACATCCTGTCGCCGGATTCACGGAGGCATTGAGTTTGGAGTTCAAGGCGGCTATCAAATCTTCAAGGTAAGTACTTGTCTCAGCGCCGACTTGGACTTCAAGACGTGCAGCATCAAGCGTATATGCCATGCGACTCTACTTGTGAAGAATACTGATCGGGGCGGCCCAGGCGATCACCCATACTACTAGAGATGTGCCGGCACTTGCCATAATGACGACTACAGAGATCTACAGCCGTCACGACATGACACACTGTGTTAGATCGGATTAGTTTTATAAACGTCTTGTTTATTTCAACACGAAACGTGATACG
>Ga0116171_10001404_pt1 | contig 23961 bp, 18 predicted proteins | sample AD_JPNHW2_MetaG_FD_89798 | JGI IMG/M metagenome (GOLD analysis project Ga0116171, IMG submission 89798) | Active sludge microbial communities of municipal wastewater-treating anaerobic digesters from Japan - AD_JPNHW2_MetaG | ecosystem: Engineered > Bioreactor > Anaerobic > Digestate | place...
AAGCACCGCCGCCCGAAACCGTGATTGAGCCGGGTAAGGGATATAGTACAACAATGGCGCTATCCTGAGCCCCCCAACAGGTTCCCACATGTGCACGGAAGTAATAGGTGCCGGACTGATCAACCAATTGAGATGTGGACGGTATTGCCATATCGGTTCCACCGCTGGTGGTTCCCTGCCAGTAGATTGTGTCGCTTATGCCCCCCGAAGCTGTGAGCAACATATTTCCTCCGCATTGTTCGCCTCCGCCCGCCACAATAACAGCAGCAGGTATCGCATATACGGTCACCACAGCGCTATCCTGCTCACCCCAACACCCTTCCTGAGATTGCGATCTGAAATAATATATGCCTGATACCGTAACTGTTTGAGATGTCAGAGCCATATCCGTTGAGGTTCCGTTGCTTGAAGTCCCCTGCCAGTAAATGGTGCCGCCAGTGCCACCTGCAGCGCTAATAATGGTATGATCGCAATATATCCCGCCACCGGATACGGCCACAGCCGAAGGTACAGGATTGATCACCACTACGGCACTGTCTTCCAAGCCCCAGCATCCGTCAGCAGATTGTGCCCTGAAATAATATGTACCTGAAGATGTAATATTTTGCGTGGCTGTTGCATTAACGGTTGAGGTTCCTCCGCTTGCAGTGCCCTGCCAGTAAATGGTGCCGCCGGTTCCACCCGAAGCACTCAACAATGCCGTGCTGCAAAAAGTGCCGCTACCGCTGACGGCAACGGCAGAAGGAATTGTCTGTATCAGAACAATGACGCTGTCCTGATCTCCCCAGCAAGTACCATTATAGGGACGAAAATAATAGGTTCCTGATTCCGAAACGGCTTGTGATGTAGATGGCGAATCGGTATTTGTTCCTCCGCTCGTGGTTCCCTGCCAGTAAACAGTACCTGCTGCTCCGCCAGAGGCGGTCACTGTTGTATTTCCACAAAACGTTCCGCCACCGGATACCGTGATGGCAGAAGGATAATCAATAACAGTCCAGCTTGCCAGTGTTACATAGTCTGTGCTGTTGCACCCTACTTCACCGATACAGCCGGCTCTTCTTCCTTTGATAACAATGCTGTTGGTTGCCGTGGCCCCAACGGTAGTTCCAGCGGTATATACAACAGAAGAGCCGCTGTCGATTATTACAATATAATCATCCAAGCAGCCTACTCCGCCGCTTCCCGCGTTAAATGTGGCGTTTACGCCTTGTCCGGCGCAAATAACAGAAACATCGGGCGTTTTAACATTCAATTCCGGGGCTGTAGCCTGTGGGTTTACTGTTGCTGTCACGCTTCCGCAATCGGACGACCAGCATGCTGCGGCGGTGCCACATATTGCTTTTGCATAATATGTTGTACCGGTTGATCCGGTTATGTTGTTTCCGGTTCCGACATAAGTTCCCGCGCATGTACCGGTAAACCAATAGATCGTTGCCCCGGCCACAGATGCCGATAATGTTGTTGTAGCAATGCCGGGACATACGGCTGAAGGAATTGCTGTAGGTGTTGGTGTCGGAGGGTGCGGCGTAGCTATTACAGTAACCGAGGCGGTATCCGACCAGCAATTGTAGCTGTTAGCCCGTGCATAATATGTGGTAGTGGTGGCGGGCGAAACAATTTTTGTATTTCCTGTTCCGATAAACGTGCCGCCGTTTGAACTGCTATACCAATAGATCTCGGCTCCTGAAACCGATGCAGACAGGGTTGTTGAACCACCGACACAAATCTCGGACTGTGCGGCTGTTGGTTCCGGGGTAGCAAGTATAGGAATAACCGTAACCGATATGTAAGCTTTTTCGCCCCATCCGCAAATATCATTATATGCTACAAAACAATATGTGCCTGTAGTTGAAACAACCTGCGATGTTGATGGTGTGTTAAAAGAATATCCTGTACTTGTTGCATCCTGCCAGTATATTGTGCCGCCGGTTCCTCCGCTTGCAATGAGTGTGGTGCTGCTGCCTTCACAAATCGTACCTCCTCCCGTTACGCTTACTGCCCCGGTATGAGGGATAATGGTAACTTCTGCGCTGCCGGCATCGCCCCAAAGGCATGAATTCCATGCCCTGAAATAATACGTGCCCGAGGCAGAAACCGTTTTTGAGCTTGCCGGTGTTGCTGTGGATGTACCGTTGCTTGTTGTCCCCTGCCAGTAAATGGTCCCGCCGGTTCCTCCACCGGCTGTCAGCGCGGCTTCTGCACAATAGGTACCTCCTCCGCTCACGGATACCTGTTCCGGGGCAGAATTTATTGAAACAGTAACACTCCCGCAACCTGACGACCAGCAACTGGTAGCGGCATTATATGCTTTAGCATAATAAAAGGTTGTTGTGTCTGTTGATACAACTATGGAATTTCCTGTCCCCAGGGGCGTACCCCCGCAGGAGCCAGTATACCAATAGATTACAGCATCCGCTACTGCAGCTGATAATGTTGAAGAACCACCGGAACAAATTGCGCTAAAGTTTGCTGAAGGTGATGGATTTTCAGGTGCCGAAACATTTGTCAATGTTCCGCTTCCGGCTGTTCCCCATCCGCAGACGTTATGCGCCCTGAAATAATATGTATTGCCATCGGAAACTACCTGTGACATAGAAGGTGAGTCCGTTGATGTTCCATCACTCGTGGCCCCTTGCCAATAGATAGTTCCATTGGTACCACCGGTTGCCGAAAGTGTGGCGCTGATGCCGCTGCAGAATGACCCTCCGCCGCTCACCGAAACAATTCCCGGTGATGTGATTACCGTAACCACCACACTTGGGCCGCAGGATGTTGAAAAACATGCCGGCGAGGTGGTATGGCTTCTGGGATAATATGTTGTGGTAACCGTTGGTGAAACTGTAATGGAATTTCCGGAACCCAGGTAAGTTCCCCCGCAGCTTCCGGAATACCAGTAAATGGCATCAGCATTTGCCGGAAGCGTTGCTGAGAGGTTGGTACTCGTGCCCAGACAAATTGTTGTTGTTCCGATAGTGTTTGTAGGTGCGTCTGGAGGGCAGGAACCCGTAACAAAGGCAGATAATGCGTTGTTATCATGCGGGAAGTATAAAGAATTCGTTGTAGTAGAACAGCACAATATTTTATTAACCATTGCCGGTTCTACAAGTGCACCATAAGAATTATAGCATATTCCAGCGAAAAGGAATATTATTATTAAGGCACCAGTTTTTTTAATAATCTCACGAATTGCTTTTGCTGAAGACTTTAAATAATTATTCATATATGTATGGTTTTAATTAAAAAATTTTGATTTATAATTTGATTTAAGATAAGAGGATAGTTATTCTTTATTAATTTATTTTACTTGAATTCACACAATATATATGATATAACATTCATGATGAATTAAAGAATCAATCCGATTTAAAACAGGGCATAGGAGCTCTGAATGTGAAACGATGCTGCTGGTTTTAAATTCATCTGTTTTTTAAAAAATTATTGAGTATTTTGATATTCAGAATTTTTAAATCAGTTGAATATAAAAATGTAAATATAAAACGTCAAACATGTAAAGTCAAGTAAATTCTAAAATATTTTTAAATTATAAATATTATAATTAGGTATTTAAATAGTTAAATCATTCTTCGGACAATATTTACAAAGGAATATAATATAAATACAACTATGTTTGATATACACATAAGGTATTTTATATCATATATATGCTTTTTATATAATATGATTAGTTGGGGAGGATATACTAAAACTGTTTATGGATGTTACTGACTGATCAGAATAATCAGAAGATTAAAACTTTCCTGCTTGAGGATTTAAGTGTTTATAATAAATGACACTGGCTCCTCATCACCAGCTTTACAGTAGCCGTGTTGATAAAAAAAATGCAGCATATCTTTTCAATAGCTGCATCTTTACTCAGGTAAAAATAATTATCAGATACCCAGTATCTGTTTTACTTTTTCGGAAACAGCCTTATTGTCGGCCTTACCGGCCAGTTTTTTGGAAGCCGCACCCATTACTTTTCCCATATCTTTTACAGATGTGGCGCCTACTTCAGCAATTATATCCCTTATAATGGCCGTCAGCTCTTCATCACCCATTTGTTCGGGAAGATATTTCTGAATTACATCAGCCTGGAAATTCTCAACATCAGCCAGGTCCTGGCGATTTTGCGTTGCATAGATGGCCGCCGTTTCACGACGCTGTTTCACGAGCTTTTGCAGGATTTTTATTTCGGCTTCATCATTAACAATAGCCCCTGCTGATTCTGTTTTTGCCAGTAACAGCGCTGATTTCACGGCGCGCAAAGCTTCCAGCAACTCCTTATTTTTAGCAAGCATCGCCTGCTTGATATCTTCATTGATCTTTAATTCCAGGCTCATAACAATCAATCTACGTTATCGTGCAAATATGGGTTTTGTTTAATACCGGGATTGTTTTCGTCATTCCCTACAGATAAATTGGAAATTTCAGAATCGGAAGACGGTTTTACATTTTCCATCTGAAACTGCCTGCGTATGTATGCCGGCACTTTTTCGATTTCCCTAAGGCCATCCTGGTTTTTGATTTTCTGGCTCATTTCCCTGAGGTTGACCACCCTTTCATTCTGTCTTTTTGAAACACTTTCTTCTTCCGTCGACAGTTCTTCTACTTTCTTTATCTGTTGCTCCGGCTTTGTTTGACTAATAACAGGCTCGTTAACAACCGCGGGATCCGTCATTTCGGGTTTTATAAAAACATACATCTGTTCGCTGTTCGGATTCAGATCCATCTCAACCCTGGTTTCTTTTTCACCAATCCCCTTTGGTTTTGATATAGTGTTTTTGGGTTCTTCTTTCGGTGTTTTATCAATAAACGTATTGGCGGTAAAGCTGATCGGCTGGGGATTTTCGTCCACCGGTTTGGTGATCAGTTTTATTTCATCATCGGTAACGGTGGTAATCTCAACCGGTTTTTCAATTTTACTATCCAGGTCTACCACAGTTTTCTTAGGCATCTGTGTGTTTTCCGAATAATACTCCGGTTTGCTGTTTGCGCTGAATCCTGTTGCGATGAGTGTAACACAGATATTATTGCCTAATGATTCTTCATTTCCATTACCCCAGATAATCTCAGCCGAAGAGCCCGCTGCATCCTGGATATAATCGGTAATTTCAGAAACCTCATCCATTGTGATTTCGTCATCTCCGGAAGAAATATACAAAAGAATATTTTGTGCTCCGGTGATATCGTTTTCGTTCAGCAAAGGTGATGAAAGCGCCATTTCCACGGCTTTCACAGCCCTGTTTTCACCTTCCGCTATTCCGGTACCCATGATGGCCACGCCGCTATTGCGCATAACGGTATTTACATCATTAAAATCAACGTTGATATACCCTGAAACGGTTATTATTTCGGCAATGCCTTTAGCAGCAATGGTTAATATATCATCTGCCCTGCCGAAAGCTTCCGACAATTTCAGGTCGCGGTGCAGTTCTCTTAATTTATCATTGCATATCACCAGTAATGTATCAACATAATTTCTCAGTTCGTCAAGGCCTTCTTCCGCCTGTTTTTTGCGTTTTCTTCCTTCAAAAGAAAATGGCAATGTTACAATGCCTACGGTGAGGATGCCCATTTCCCTGGCGACCTGTGCAATAACCGGAGCGGCTCCTGTACCTGTACCTCCGCCCATACCGGCAGTTATAAAAACCATCTTTGTATTATGCTGAAGTATTTCTTTTATATCATCTATGGTTTCCAAAGCCGCTTTACGGCCTGTATCAGGTACTGATCCGGCGCCAAGCCCTTCGGTAAGTGACGTTCCCAGTTGAATTTTATTGGGGACCGGGCTCCTGTCAAGCGCCTGGCAATCGGTATTCGAAACAATAAAATCCACCCCTTTAATACCCTGTTCATACATATGATTAACAGCATTGCTGCCGCCACCACCAACACCAATAACCTTAATTATTGAGGATGAACTCTTTGGACTTTCAAATTTTAATGTCATAGGCCTTCACTATTGAGTTTACTAAAATAAATCTATTATTAAAATATCATTAACATAATTTAAAATACTTATTAACTGTACATTGTTAATTTTCAATCACCCTGTTTGCTTAGAAAATGAGGCAATGTATGTTTCCGGCATGCAAAAAATTCATATCAGGCAGCTAAGCCGGAAACCGGAGTATGACAAAAGCCTGTCAATACTAATTTACATCATCATCAAAAAACTGCTTTCCTTTTTTAAACAAAGAATCAAAGAAATTTCCTTTTGTTTTGCCCGAATGGGTTTGTATCGGTTCTTCTTTAATTGGGGGAGGCTCGATAGTACGCCGCTGTTTTTCGATTCCCTTGATCACAAGCCCGACGCCGGTTGCGTACATTGGCAGGGCCATGGCTTCGGGGACATTATCGGCGAGGTATTGGTTGGGATAGCCAATACGGACGTCCATGCCTGTAACGAATTCGGCAAGCTGAACAATGTTTTTCAACTGTGCTCCGCCCCCTGTTAATACTATGCCTGCAATAAGTTTGCGTTCAAAGCCCGATGTCCTGATTTCGTTATATACATATTCCATGATTTCTTCCATTCGTGCCTGAATGATTCCTGCAAGGTTCCGAAGGCTTATTTCCTTAGGCATCCTGCCATGCAGTCCGGGAATAGAAACAAACTCGTCAGACCGGCTTTCGCTTGCCAGGGCAGAGCCATAGTTTACTTTTAGCTTTTCGGCATGCTTTTTTATGATGGTGCAACCTTCCCTGATGTCTTCGGTAACGATATCTCCTCCGAGCGGGATGACGGCGGTATGTCTGATGATATCATCGTGGAAGATGGCCACATCGGTAGTTCCGCCGCCAATATCAACCAGTACGACACCGGCTTCTTTCTCATCATCGATAAGAACCGCATCTGAAGATGCCAGGGGCTCGAGCACCTGGTCGACAATCTCAAGGCCGGCTTTGTTCACGCAACGGTAAATGTTTCTTACCGCTGTAACCAGACCGGTGATGATATGGAAGTTTGCCTCAAGGCTAACGCCCGCCATGCCGATGGGCTTTTTCACACCTGTTTCCTTGTCGACAATGTATTCCTGTGGAATAACATGAATGATCTCTTCACCGGGTTGCATCACGAGCCGGTACATATCATCAATCAGCCTGTTGATATCTTCCTGTGTGATCACCGAATCAGAAGAATTGCGGATGATGCTGCCACGATGCTGGATACTTTTGATGTGCTGGCCTGCAATCCCTACATTAACACATTTGATATTTACGCCCGAAGTGGCTTCTGCTTCCTTCACCGCGGCCCTGATTGAATCAATCGTATTATCGATATTAATTACAATACCGCGTTTAACACCAATGGATTCGGCCGAACCATGGCCAAGAATCTCAATTTTTCCAAACTGGTTTTTACGCCCCACGATGGCGGCAATTTTTGTAGTTCCAATATCAAGGCCTACAATGATTTCTGATGATTCCATATGCTGTTTATATTATATATATTATTTATGAACAAATGATCTGGTTTTTATATTTTACATTGATCGTGTCGTACTTATCCCAGCCTTTAATAAAAGCGGCTTTTTCATAAAAAATTTTAAGTTTTTTAAACTTCGCATTCATGTCGTTTCCGTCACCGAAAATGACGATATGCCGGCCCACCTCGGGAACCAGGATAAGGTCTTTATTTTCGTCTACATAGATTTGCTGAATCTGCGCTTTTAAAAATTTATCCTTACTAATAAAATCTGCAACATGATAAATGGCATATAATGTTGTAAACAAACCGGCTGTATCCTCTGCTATCCGGGCAGAATCAACATCCAGCCTGAGAAAATTATTATACAAGTTTCTGATATTCCCGTTGGCAAAAATCACGCGTTCCGTTTTTCCCGGCACTAAAGGCATCATGCTCCCGTCACTGCTTATAAAATATGGGTTATATTCTATCCCGCTAATTCCGGCCAGCCTGATATCAGGCTGTACCCTTACTATCGGGGTCCGCTGCGTGATTTCAACCTTAAGCCGGGCATCAATAGTCATATAGACCTTGGCTTTCTGAACAAAAGGCTTGGACATAATGATGCCTTCCAGCTTTTCGACATTAATGCCCCCCAATTCATTATTTACAATCGAATCTTTTGATTCACGGATATATGACATCACATCATCCCTTGTAATAAACGTTGCATCATCAGGAGCATAAATTAAAATTTCGATTTTCCGGCAATGGTTTTTACTATACTTGCTGACTACAATCCCGGTCAACACCAGAAAAGCAATCAGTGAAAACAACCACAACACAAATTTTAAGAACTTTCTTTTCATTTGTTTTCTTTGTTTTTCAATAGTTGTGTGATTGGTTCCACAAGTTGGTCAATATCTCCGGCACCCATTGTAAGCACAACATCATTATTCATGCTGCTCAATTCTTCCAGGAGCGCCTCTCCTGACAGAATCTTTTTATCGGCAAGTTTCATTTTATCTAAAATGATAGCTGATGTAACGCCTTCAACAGGTAATTCGCGGGCGGGATATATATTTAGAAGTATTGCCTTATCAAGAAAATCAAGCACTTCAGCAAACTCTGCGGCAAAATGCAGTGTGCGCGAGTACAGGTGCGGCTGAAATATTCCTGTAATTTTTTTACCCGGATATAATTCACGCACGGTACTGATAAACGCCCTCAGTTCTTCAGGATGATGAGCATAATCATCAATGTAAACAACATTTCCATGCTGATACCGGATATCAAACCGCCGGGCTATTCCCTCATAGGTTTCAATACCATATTTTATCTGAGAGATGTCGAGGCCAAATAAACGACATGTAGCCGCTGCGGCGACTACGTTTTCGATGTTATGCCTTCCGGGAATTTGTATTTCAACAGGAATTTCATCCTGTTCAAGGCAAATAGTAGCGTGATACCTGGCGTTTTCGATATAAATATCTTTTGCATAAAAATCCGTCACTGTGCTTCCATGATAATGAAAGACACGGTAATCACCATCTGAGGCCTCGGGCAAATCTTTTTTAATAATCAAAGCCCCATCGGAATTGACCTTTGAAGCAAAAGCATGAAAAGAATCGATCAGATGTTTTTTATCGGAATAAATATCAAGGTGGTCAGCGTCAATAGCAGATATTACAGCCAGATCGGGGTTCAGACACAAAAAGGACCGGTCGTATTCATCGGCTTCGGTAACAGCCACAATAGCATTTTCGGAATAAATCAGGTTTGAGTTATAATTCTTGACAATGCCGCCGACGAAGGCATTTACCGGTATGCCGGCCGTGTAGAGTATATGAGCAATCAGCCCTGTTGTGGTTGTTTTTCCGTGTGTACCCGCTACGGCGATCTGGAAAAAATTCATCACAGTATCACCAAGCACTTCGGCTCTTTTCTTTATTGGAATATTATGATCAACAAAAAAACGGTATTCTGCATGTTCTTTCGGAACCGCAGGAGTATAAACAACGAGGTCGACCTGCGAAGGAATTTTTGATACATCTTCATCAAAATGAACGCTAATACCTTCATCAATGAGCTGCCGTGTAAGCGGTGTAAGGGTTTTATCATAACCAGACACATGGTATCCCAGCCGTTTGTAAAAACGAGCCAGAGCGCTCATACCTATACCTCCGATGCCAAGAAAATAATATGTTTTCGCTTGATTTCCCATTATAATTGTTTCTCCCCAAAGCCTATAATAATATCCGCTATGTTATCGGCAGCATCTGCATGAGCAAAGCGGGCAATATTTCCGCTGAGCTTTTCGCATGAGGCCTTATCATTAACCAATCTGATGGCCGTATCGGCAAGTGTTTCCATGGCGTCTGCATCTTTCACCAAAAGAGCGGCATGCGATTTTGCCAGTGCAAGAGCATTTTTTGTCTGGTGATCTTCGGCAACATTGGGCGAAGGCACCAATATGGCCGGTTTGCCCACTAAACATATTTCTGAAATCGCAATTGCTCCAGCCCTGGACACCACAACATCCGCCGCCGCATAAGCATAATCCATCTTAGAAATAAAGGCCATGCTTCTTATTCCATAATCCTTATATGCGGCACAGGCATGTTGTGCTTCTTCAAAATAGACTTTACCTGTCTGCCAGATCAGCTGGATATCATTTTGTTTAAAAAGCTCCAGTTTGCTCATCATGGAATTATTAATGGTGCGTGCACCAAGGCTTCCGCCAATGACAAGAACTGTTTTTTTTGATTTCTCCAGGCCAAACATTTCCATACCTGCATCTCTTTTACCCTGCAATATGCACACTTCCTGTCGTACGGGGTTGCCGGTAAGGACAATTTTTTCTTTCGGGAAAAATTTTTCCATGCCTTCATAGGCAACACAGATTTTGTCGACCTTTTTTGATAAAATCTTATTCGTTACTCCCGGAAAAGAATTTTGCTCCTGAATTACCGTAGGAATATTCCGTGATGATGCTACCCGCAGTACCGGGCCGCTGGCGTAGCCACCAACGCCGATAACGACATCGGGGTTAAATTGATTTATAATTTTTTTTGCCTTTTGCAAGCTCGAAAAAAGCCTGAACAACGTTGAAAAATTTTTCAGGGTGAGTTTACGCTGAAATCCGCTGATATTAAGGCCTATGATTTTATATCCGGCTTCAGGTACTTTTTCCATTTCCATGCGGCCGTTTGCCCCCACAAAAAGTATTTCTGCTGACGGGCATTTTTTCCTGATGGCGTTAGCAATAGCAATGGCCGGAAAAACGTGTCCCCCGGTACCGCCACCACTTATTATATATTTATTCTGTTTGTCCTGCATATACGGGTTCTGCTTTTAATTCTTTATTTTCAACTTCCTGGTTTTTTTGTTTTTCGGCTTCTTCATTAGCCCGGCTGATACTCAGTAAAATCCCTATTCCGATACTGGTAAACCAGATGGATGTCCCTCCCATGCTTATCAGGGGCAGGGGCTGCCCGGTGTTTGGCAGGAGATCAACCACAATAGCCATATTAATCATGGCCTGAAACACCAGCGCAAAGCTTATCCCCAGGCCAAGCAAGACACCAAAAATTTTATCGCATTTTGTTGCTATTCTGATACCCCTGTATAACAATATCAGGTAAAGCAAAATAATAAAAATTCCACCGAGGAATCCATATTCTTCAAGTATGATGGCAAAGATAAAATCGCAATATGCTTGTGGAAGCATGTTTCGTTGAGTGCTGTTGCCCGGAAATTTCCCTATGAATCCGCCTGAAGCTACTGCAATTTTTGATTGGGTTACCTGGTAAACCTCGTCGGGGTTCAGTTTTGCATCATCACTGAAAAAGGTTTCAAAACGGCTTTTCCAGGTGGATAAACGGCTTTCCCGCGGAGAATTCTTTAAGATCAGCACCAAAAGCGCCCCCATAAGAAACATGATCACGAAAAGATATACAATATATTTTGCACTTACTCTGCCAACAAACATCAATATCACACATGTCATAAACAGGATGGCTGCCGTGGAAAAGTTTGCCGGTAAAATGAAGACGCAAATAAGAACGATGGGTATGACAATGGGAACAAAGCCCGTTTTGAAATCCTTGATTTTCTCCTGTTTTCGTGAAATCAACCGGGCAAGATACATAATCAGCGCCAGTTTGGCAAAGTCGGATGTCTGGAACCGGAGGTCAATGATGGGAAGGGTCAGCCAACGCGAAGCCTCGTTGACAGATGATCCCGTGAACAGGGTAATGGGAAGCAGAATTATTGCTACAAAAACAGCCAATTGCGAAATCTTTGAATAATGGGTATACCTGATGAGGTGCGAACCATACATAAGGCCTACACCCATCAACAGAATGAAAAAATGCTTTATAATAAAAAACTCCGTATTTCCTGCGGCTCGTTTGCTACGGTATGCGAGTGTGCCGGTGGAACTGTAGACAGCCAATACCGAAAACAGCAGTAAAATCAGGACTACCGCCCAGATCACCTTGTCTCCTTTGAAATTACGAAAAAAGTTTCTCATGTGATTTTTTATAAATCGTACACAGCTCTTTTAAATTGCATTCCCCTGTCCTCGAAATTATTAAACAAGTCGAAACTGGCGCAGGCCGGCGAAAGCAGAACCACATCACCTCTTACACCAAGGTGATAGGCTGTTTGCACGGCTTCCTCTGCCGAACCTGTTTCTTTTATAACCGGTACAAGGGAAGCAAATTCGTCAAAAATCTTTGTATTATCTGTTCCCAGACATACGATAGCTTTGACCTTTTCTCTCACCAGTGGTTTCAGGCTTGAATAATCATTGCCTTTATCGAGCCCGCCAACGATCCAGATTACAGGCCGAACCATGCTTTCGAGCGCAAACCAGGTAGAGTTGACATTGGTAGCTTTCGAATCATTAATAAATTCAATACCTTGGACCTTAGTTACAAATTCCAGGCGGTGTTCCACACCCTGAAATTCAGACATGCTTTCCTTGATGATATCTTTCCGGATATCAAGGATCCGTGAAATAATCCCGGCAGCCATTGAATTGTACAGGTTGTGTTTCCCCGGTAATGCAAAATTTTCTAATCCCATTTCAAATTTATTTGTTTGTATGTTAATGTTCATTTTATTGTTTTTTATATAAGCGCCATTTCCGTCAGCCGTTTCCGACAACGAGAATGGTATTTTTGAAGAAAGGATATTGCGCTTTTCTATTTCGGCAACAGTCACCGGATCATCAGCACAATAAATGAAAAAGTCACTTTCCATCTGATTCTGCAGCATCCTGAATTTTGAGTCGATATAGTTCTGAAAGTTATACCGGTACCTGTCGAGATGATCGGGCGTGATGTTGGTAATTACTGCTACATCGGCTTTAAACCTGAACATATAATCCAGCTGAAAACTGCTGATTTCAAGCACATAATAATCAAAGTTATTTTCTGCCACCTGCCAGGCAAAGCTTTTTCCCACATTCCCCGCCAGCCCTACGTTCAGCCCTGCTTTTTTCAAAATATGATAGGTCAGGAGTGTCGTGGTTGTTTTTCCATTGCTGCCTGTGATACATATTTTTTTTGCATCGGTAAACCTTGCTGCATACTCAATGTCTGAAATTACTGGAATTTTACTTTCACTTATTGCCCGCATTATTGGAGCATTATCCGGAATCCCAGGACTTTTGATAATTTCATCAGCTAAAAAGCAGCGATCAAAACCGTGCTTTCCTTCTTCAAATTCTATTGCATTATGTAAAAGAACGTTTTTATATTCCTCTTTTATTTTTCCCGAATCCGATACAAAAACCCCTGCACCCCGTTTCTTCGCCAATATTGCGGCTCCAATTCCGCTTTCGGCCCCGCCTAATATGACAATCCGGGATTTCATTTTTTTATTTCATTACTATCTGATCTTTAATGTTACAACCGTTAGTACAGCCAAAATAATCCCTACAATAAAAAACCTCATTACAATTTTGGCTTCATGATAACCGACTTTCTGATAATGATGGTGCAAAGGCGCCATCTTAAAAATTCTCCGTCCCTCACCAAATCTTCTTTTAGTATATTTAAAATATCCCACCTGCATCATCACCGATAAGCTCTGTACCAGGAAGATTCCACAAAACAAGGGTATCATAAGCTCTTTGCGAATGATGATCGCAAACACGGCTATAATACCGCCAAGTGCAAGACTGCCTGTATCACCCATGAAAATTTGCGCAGGATAGGAGTTGTACCACAAAAAGGCAATGCAGGCACCAACAAATGCACTGATATATATTACAAGCTCTCCGGTGTTGGGTATATACATGATGTTCAGGTAGTTGGCAAATACCACGCTACCCGAAACATAAGCAAGAATAGCAAGAGTGACCCCGATAATCGCAGATGTACCAGTAGCCAGCCCGTCAAGGCCGTCAGTCAGGTTGGCTCCATTAGAAACGCCGACAATGATAAAAATGACAATGGGAATAAAAATCAAAAAGGTCCAGTTATGATAACCATCACCCAGCCACTCCATCAAATAGGCGTAATCAAATTCATTGTTTTTAATAAAGGGTATCGTTGTTTTTGTAGATTTAACAGGCTGTTCAGAATAAACACTGGGGGCGTTGTCATAACTTTCCACCTTAAAAATATCCTCTGTTTTCAGTACGCTTTTATCCGCCCTGTCGGCTTTTTCCCGGATAACCACGCCTTCGTTGAAATACATGGTCAGGCCCACAATCAAGCCAAGTCCGACCTGCCCGAGTATTTTAAATTTTCCGGCAAGGCCTTTTTTATTTTTTTTGAATACTTTAATATAATCATCGATGAAGCCAATGGCGCCGAGCCATATTGTAGTAACAATCATCAGTATGATATAAATATTGTGAAGTTTGGCGAACAACAACGTCGGTATCAGTATGGCGCAAAGAATAATGATTCCACCCATAGTCGGAGTGCCCTGCTTTTCAATCTGGCCATGCAATCCCAAGTCTCTCACAGTTTCCCCGACTTGCTTTTTCTGCAGATATTTTATTACCTTTTTCCCGATGATCAATGAAATAAACAGTGACGTTATAATCGACATGGCCGCCCGGAACGAAATGTACTGAAACACTCCGGCGCCCGGAATGTTAAATGCTTTATCAAGGTAGTTAAATAAGTAGTAGAACATATTATTGTTTCATTAAATCAATGATAATTTTTTTATCGTCAAAAGGATACCTGACCCCGTTTATTTCCTGGTATTTTTCGTGGCCCTTTCCTGCAATTAATATGATGTCGCCGGGTTGGGCAAATGCATAGGCTGCTTTTATTGCCTCCTGCCTGTTAGCAATGACCAGTGTCTTTTTTCTTTCTGTAATTTCAATGCCTGCCAATATTTCATTGATAATCGTTTCGGGGTTTTCCGAACGCGGATTATCGGAAGTCAGTATCACCTGCTGGCTCATCGACGCTGCTATTTTTCCCATCTCCGGGCGTTTGGTTTTGTCGCGGTCGCCGCCGGCCCCTACAACAGCGATTATTTTTCCGCCACCCTGCTGAATCTGGTTGATGGTGCTCAACACATTCTTTAAAGCATCCGGTGTGTGTGCATAATCAATGATCGCGACAACATTCTTATCATCCCTCACACTATCAAAGCGGCCCTCCGCAGCATTAAGTCCGCTGAGAACAGTTAGCACCTGCTCCTTATCCTGGCCAAGCAAAACGGCGGCAGCATAAATAGCTGTTATATTATAAGCATTAAACATTCCGACGAGGTTGCACCACAACTCCACGCCATCAATATTCAGTTGCATGCCGTCGATGCGGTTTTCAATAAGGCGGCTTTTGAAATCTGCCATTTGCTTCAGGCCATAGGTATATTTTTGGGCTTTCGTATTTTGGATCATTACGCTGCCATTGCGGTCGTCAATATTTGACAGGGCAAAGGCCGATGTAGGCAATTCATCAAAAAAAGTTTTTTTCGCGGCAATGTAGTTTTCAAAAGTTTTATGATAATCAAGGTGGTCATGAGTAATATTGGTAAAAACGCCTCCTGCAAAACATAATCCCGCAATACGTTTTTGAACAACGGCATGTGAGCTTACCTCCATAAAGCAATACTCGCAACCCGCTTCAACCATTTCGTACATCAACTTATTGATCATAAATGGATCGGGAGTGGTATGTGTAGCAGGAACTATTTTTTCGTTGATTTTATAACAAATAGTTGACAGAAGCCCTGCTTTATAACCCAGGTGTAACAACGTATTGTACAACAGCGTTACTATGGTTGTTTTTCCGTTTGTTCCGGTAACGCCTATAAGTTTTAGTTTTGAAGACGGATGATCGAAGAAGTTATCACAAATAATCCCGAGCGCAAAACTGCTGTCCGGAACAAGTACATAAGTAATTCCAGGCTTCTTTACTTCAGGAATTTCTTCGCATACAATAACTGTTGCTCCTTGCTGTACAGCATCGTCAATAAATTTGTGGCCATCAACGTGAACTCCTTTTACCGCAACAAACAGGCTGTTTTGTCCGCATGTTTTTGAACTGAAACATACCGAAGTCACGTTTCGGTTATCCTCTCCGAAAACTTCGGTGGATCCTGTATCTGTTAATATTTTTCTTAAATTTTGCTGCATGAGTAATTCGTTTTCAGAGGGATAATATAAGTTCAACAGTTTTTCCTTCGGGTAAAAACCTTTGTCCGGCCACTCTTCCAGCGCCTTTTACCAAAACATTCAATCCTGCCTTTTCCAGCACATACACAGCATCTTTTGCCGTCATTCCTTTAACATCCGGTATCCTGGATTTCGGCAGGGTTACATCTTTTTCATAAATTGTCTTATAATCATCGGATCTGGCAGTATTTACCCACTCTGAGCTTCCGCCCTTAAGAATTAAATTCACATTGAGTCCCGTGTATACATCCTCAACATCCTGCCGGTAACCTACAGGCAACAGCGGTATTGATAATGTATCCGGCATTTTAATTTCTTTAGTTTTTATGTCTACTCTGGTTGCGAAGACTTTATCTGCAATTTCCTTGAATACCGGGGCCGCCACCTGGCTTCCATAAACCTCCCCGCCTTGCATTTTGTATTCAACAACAATGCAGGAATACTTGGGATCATCCGCGGGAAAATAACCGCAGAACGAGGCTATATACCTATCAATATAACCCACGGTAGCTTCATCCCATATCCTTGCCGTGCCAGTTTTCCCTGCAATTTTATAAGGCGCTTTGCTGATATTCCTAGCAGTGCCCCTTATTACTACGCCTTCAAGAAGATGTTGAACTTTTTTCAGAGTACCTTCTGAGCAAATCTGGTTAATCAGCACAACCGGGCTGTTTTTATAGACCAGTACGCCATTCCTTCGTATTTCCCTGACCAGTTTGGGTTGCATGTATTTGCCGTTATTGGCAACGGCGTTGTATAATCCAAGCACCTGCAATGGTGTGAGTTTGATTGAATATCCAAATGCCGCAGCCGTCAAATCCTCAATTTTTATAGGCAAATAGGGGTCAGGCTCATTGTCCAGGTCAATGCCCGAGCGTTGCTTCAGACCCATTTTCCTGATAAAATTTTCAAATAATTTTATTTTTTCCCTGCTAAGAAAAGCCATCCTTGTAATCTGGGTAATACCTACATTGGATGATTTTTCAAAAGCTTTGGCAACGGAAATGCGTCCATAACCTTCTTTATGGCTGTCAACAATAGGCTTTTTGTAATCAGAATATTGAATGGAGCCGGAATTTACAATCTGGTTCGTATCGTATTTTCCATCTTCCAGGACGGCTATAACAGATGCTAACTTCATGGTAGATCCCGGCTCATAAAGCTCTTCAACGGCATAGTTCCGCATTTCCTTATAGGTGCCGTCTTTATCTTTACTGAGGTTGGCGATGGCTTTTATATATCCTGTTTTAACCTCCATCAAAACAACGCAACCCCAGTCAGCCTTTGTGGTGTCAAGGCTTTTCTTCAGTGCATTCTGTGCAACATCCTGAAGGTTTACATCGATGGCCGTATGGAGGTCGAAGCCATTTTGAGGCTCAATTACATCATCCTCGCTGATTTTTTTCCAGCTGTTGCTGCCGACTCTTTTCAGATATACCGCGCCCTTCACTCCGCGTAAGGCCAGGCGGTAATGCCCTTCGAGCCCGATAAAGTATGACTTTGTCAGGGCTTCGGACCTTAAAATATGGCTTGTATCATCGGATATTAAGGGAAACCTTTTCAACTCCGCCAGTTGCAAAACATTCATCCTTTTGGTGATCCTTGCGGCGGCGCCTGTTTTATTAAAAGCTTCCTGCAATATCTTCTTATAATATGCCTTGTTATAATCATTAAATGTGCTGTGAAAACAGTCACTCAGGGTGTCAAGGTATTGTTGAAACCGTTGTTCGGAAAATTTACCGGCCTTCAGATTGATCCTGACAATATACTCTGCCAGACGCTCATAACCTATGGTCATAGAAGCAAGGTTTTTTACAGGCCTTATTCTTTTCTCTTTTTTTGTTATCACCAGCCCGCCAAACCTACCCCTTCTCAGTATTGGAAAGGTTTTGATCTTTTTCAGTTCATTATAGGTAGCATTTTTAACAATCAGAAAATTCCGGTTATGCTTTTTTCTTGCTGATTTCAGCTCACGAATGTATTTATACTTGTTAGCAGGGGTTTTATCAAAATATAGGCTCAGGCAAATCCCGAGAGAGTCAACATGCCGATCAAATGTCGTATCGGGAATAGCAGTAGAATCAAGGTCAAGGTTTACCTGGAAGATAGGTATTGATGTCGACAACAGTTCTCCTGTTTCAGCATAAATATTTCCACGTACGGGTTCAATAATTTCTTTCTTTGTTGACTCGGTACTTGACTGTTTTTTCCAATAATCATCCTGAATAAATTGTAGCGTAAAGATTTTAACTACCACGATAATGGCAAATATCCATACCAGAATATAGATAAAATATGCCCGCATCAATATGGATTTCCTGTTATCGCTCATTTTTCAACCTTGTTCTGATCAAATATTTTCATTGGCGGAACAACAGATTCTTTTATGCCTGTACCCAAACTGTCGAGCCGTAAAGCAATTTCAGATTGCTGGCTGATGTGCATCAGGTTTGATTTTGTTGTTATATAGTCGTATTCCAGCTCTATCAACTGATCTTTCAACTGGGTGGTTTTTCTGATGTTCTTTTCATAGTTATATGAATTTGCAATATACAAAATGGCTAAGAGGCATAGGTACAGCCCAAAAGGCAAAAGCCTGAGCACGATTTCCCGTGTCAGTATTTCCCCGTTCAAAATGCTTATGATGGTATGCCCGATAGTAGGTTTTCTTTTTTTGCCCACTTTCTTCTTTCCCTCATTAACGGGTTCCTGCTCTTCGATATGTTTATATTCATTTTGTTCCATTACTGGACTTTTTCAGCAATTCTAAGTTTAGCGCTGCGCGCTCTTTTATTTTCAAGTATCTCTTTTTCACCAGGGGTTATCGGCTTCCGGTTAATCAATTCAAATGGAGTGCTTACATTTCCAAAGAAATCTTTTTCGATATCCCCGTCAAAATTTCCGGCCCTCATAAAGTTTTTCACCAGCCTATCTTCAAGCGAATGATAGGAAATAACCACAAGCCGCCCAGAAACTTTCAACACCATCAGGCTTTGCATTAAAAACTCTTTCAATGCATCCAATTCGCTGTTGGTTTCAATGCGGAGGGCCTGGAAAACCCTTGCGAGAAATTTCTCCTCATTTCTCCGGTCAATCAGCGATGAAACAGCTTCCTTGAGGTCAGCAGTGGTAAGAATTTGCTTTTGCTCGCGGTATGCCACAATTTTGTTGGCAAGTAATGCGGCATTGGCCAATTCACCGTATTGCCTGAAAATGGCAGCTAACTGCTGCGCCTTATATTCATTTAATATCACTGCCGCCGAAAAGTTTTGCTTTTTATTCATCCTCATGTCAAGGCCTGCATCAAAACGCGTGGAAAACCCCCGTTCAGCCACATCGAACTGATGTGACGAAACTCCCAGATCGGCAATAATACCATCAACCGGCAATGCCTGATGATACTTTAAAAAATTTTTCAAATAACGAAAGTTGTTGTTTAACAGGATCAGGCGCTCATCGTCAATTCTATTTGCCTGTACATCTTCATCCTGATCAAACGCTATGAGCCGCCCACCCTTTAGTCTTTTTAAAATTTCTTCTGAATGCCCGCCTCCGCCAAATGTTACGTCAACATAAATTCCGCCAGGCCTGATATTCAATCCGTCAACAGACTCCGATAACAACACAGGCCTATGATACATCATCAGTTTTTTTCTGATCACGGTTCCCCATAGCCAGCTCTGCCAGGTCGGAATACCCTTCCGGCTCGTCACCCAGCCATGTTTCATACTTTTCTTTGTCCCATAGCTCTATCCTGTCAGAAAATGCAAATAACACCACATCCTTTTCTATTCCGGCGTATTTCAAAAGTGTTTTGGGAATAAGCAGCCTGTTTGTCCCGTCGAGCAACACTTCTGTTGCTCCACGGTAGAAATACCTGACAAATTCCCTGTATTTTTTTACATAAATGTTCAGTTTATTGATCTCGGCAATAGTAGCTTCCCAGGATTCATAAGGATAGATAACAAGGCATTGCTCAAAACCCCTGTTTATCACAAACTTATAGTCTCTCGCTGAAGGAAGTTGTTTTTTCAGGCCGGCAGGAAACATCAATCTGCTCTTGCTGTCCATTTTACAACCATATTCGCCGATTAAACTCAACATTTTTTTATAAAAAATTTGACGGTAAAGATAAATTTTTTTTCATGCACCTTTTACCACTTTTCAACACTTTTTTGTTAAAAAAAACCCGGGTATGAAGGTGGCAACTACATTAATATTGATAATCAGTGCTTTACGCTAAAAATTGTTGATAACTTTTTTCAATAACAAAAAACAGAACAAAACCGGCTTGCTTTTTTTGTCTTTTTCCAATGAATAAATTTCCTGATATGTGTAAACCTGATATGATGCTCGGATTACATATCTACCATATTCACAAGCCATTGAGGCTTAAAAAATAATTCACTGGGTTTTAGTATTTTTGCAAACATGAATAGTACGATGTTTCAAAAGATAAGCAGCTCATTTGAAAAATATTCCGAATCAAATGCTTTTTGTATTCAGGACGTTTTTTTTACATATAGGGAGCTGGGCAAACGGATAAACGGGATTGTTTCCATATTGAAGGCCGTCAAATCAACAAACATCGGAATCATCGCCCACGATGATATTGAGACTTATGCTTCGGTTCTGGCGGTTCTGTTCTCGGGCAAAACATATGTTCCGGTAAATCCCGCATACCCGGGTGAAAGAATTCAAAACATGCTTGAACAAGCAGAAATCGATACTGTGTTAACAAGCAAAATTGCTGACACGGAAAATATCTTTTCTGATCAAAACAAATACGACTTTATTTCAACTTTTCGTATCCAATATGCCTGGCATACACTTCATATTCCGGATGTTTCAGCAGAAAACAAGGCATATATTCTTTTTACTTCGGGAAGTACGGGAATACCCAAGGGGGTCCCGATCAGCTATAAGAATCTTGATGCTTTCTGCGATGCATTTTTCGCACAGGGATTTGATATGAATGAAAATGACAGGGTTCTCCAGATGGTTGACCTTACCTTTGACCTTTCTGTTATGTCGTTTCTCATGCCGCTTTGTGCGGGGGCATGTGTTTATACTGTTCCGCCAGGTGACATAAAATTTGCCGCAACATATTCCATTTTAGAAAAACACCGGATCACTTTCGCCATGATGGTGCCGTCGATATTAGGTTTCCTGAAAAATTATTTCAGCGAAATACGGCTTGAAGATATGCGTTATTCGTTGTTTTGCGGCGAAGCTCTATATGCGGGGCTTGCAAAACAATGGGCGAAATGCATTCCAAATGCCGCTATATTTAATGTTTATGGCCCCACAGAAGCCACGGTTTTTTGTATGGCTTATGAATTGGAAAAAAAAGAAGCGATTAAAGAAAAAAATGATATTGTATGCCTGGGAAAAACCATGAAAAATACGTTGGCAATGATCGTTGACGAAAATCTTTCGCCTGTTTCTGATGGCACCTACGGTGAATTGTGCCTTTCCGGCGCCCAGCTTACGCGGGGCTATATAAAAAATCCATTGAAAAACAACGAGGTTTTTTTTAAATATGTTGATACCAATACCGAACACTTGTTTTACCGGACTGGAGATATTTGCTGTAAGGATGCTGACGGGAATTTTTTTTACAAGTGCCGGCTTGATGACCAAATAAAAATCCAGGGGTATCGTGTTGAATTGGGAGAAGTTGAATTTTACGCCCGAAAATTCACAAATGATAAAAACGCTGCAGCTATTGCATGTCCTGATACATCCGGCAAAACAATCATCCGGCTTTATGTTGAAAATTTTATTCAAAAAAAGGAGCTGGAAGATTATTTAAGGGCCAAACTACCTGCATATATGATCCCGTCAGAAATAATAAGCATAAATATTTTTCCGTTAAATGCTCACGGCAAAACAGATAAAAAAGCCTTACTGAAAATGATAAACTGCTAACATGAATTTATTACTCAAATATTTATTGTTGCCGTTTTCTCTGATCTTTGGACTGATCACATACTTCAGAAACAAATTTTATGACTGGAAGCTTATCCGGTCTGAAGCCTTTGATATTCCTGTGATATGTATAGGAAATCTTTCTATGGGCGGAACAGGAAAGTCTCCTGTTACAGAATACCTGATCCGCTTGTTACAAAAAACCGATAAGCGTATTGCCACGTTAAGCCGTGGGTATGGCCGTAAAAGTAAAGGTTTTGTGCGGGCTGATATTAATGCCACCGCCACAACCATTGGGGATGAGCCGCTGCAATTTTTTACTAAATTCAAGGAAGTTACCGTGGCTGTTTGTGAAGACAGGGTTAAAGGAATTCAAATTCTTTTAGATCAAAAACCTTCGCCGGAAATAATCCTGCTCGATGATGCATACCAGCATCGCCATGTTAAACCCGGTCTTTCTGTTCTTCTGACAGATTACAACCACCTGTATTCTCACGACTGCATGTTCCCCTCGGGGCGCCTGCGTGAATTAAGGCTGGGCGCGGGGCGGGCAGACATCATCATTGTTACAAAATCACCGGAAAATATTTCCGAAAACAAAAAGGCAGAAATAACACACGACCTCAAGCCCGGATCTTATCAAAAGATTTTTTTCTCACATATAAAATATTTGGAACCTGTTCCGTGTTTTAAAAACTCAGAAAAAATCATCACCTCTGATCTCCGTGATTATAAAATCTTATTATTCACAGGAATAGCGCGCCCGGCAGCGCTTACAGAATATTTACAAAACCGTTGCAAGGAACTTTACATTATAAAATTTAGTGACCACCACTCCTATTCTGCCAAAGACATCAAAGATATTTCTGAAAAATTTTGTAATATTGCCTCACAATACAAGGTGATTCTGACCACCGAAAAAGATTTTTCAAGGCTGATTCACCAGGATTTTTTCAATGAGTTGAGTGTTTTCCCGATGTATTACATTCCCATTGAAATGGATTTTCCGGAAAACGATAAAAGAATTTTTGAAAAAAATATTTTAAGTTATGTTGAAAAAAATCAATGAAACCGTTGCTTACATAAAGAGTAAGACCACTTTTGAGCCTCATATAGGCATTATCCTTGGTACCGGACTCGGGAACCTGGCAAATGAAATCAAGGTACATACTGTAATACCTTATTCAGACATACCAAATTTCCCGGTTTCCACTGTTGTCGGCCACAAGGGGCAGCTGGTTTTCGGAACACTCAACAATGTTAATGTTGTTGCCATGCAGGGCCGTTTTCATTATTATGAAGGCTATACCATGCAGGAATTATCATTTCCTGTTCGTGTATTAAAATACCTGGGTATTAAAACACTCATCCTTTCCAATGCCAGCGGCGGGGTAAATTCCACCTTTGAAGTTGGCGACATCATGATCATCACTGATCACATCAATCTTATGGGGAACAATCCTCTTATTGGTAAAAATGATGATGAAATAGGCCCTCGTTTCCCGGATATGCACGATGCCTACGATCATGGATTAATTCAAAAAGCATTACAAATTGCCCAGCGCAATAACATTTCCTGCCGTCAGGGTGTATATGCTGCTGTAACAGGACCTACATTTGAAACACCTTCGGAATACAGGTATATTAAATTTACCGGGGCTGATTGTGTGGGAATGTCCACAGTTCCGGAGGTCATTGTTGCGCGACATATGGGGCTTCCCGTATTTGCCGTATCAATAATCACCGATCTCGGCGTTGAAGGAAAGATAGTGGAAGTATCGCATGAAGAGGTGATACAGGCGGCTAACAATGCTGAGCCAAAAATGACCACCATCATCAAAGAGTTGATCACTCAGATTTAACGTGTATCTCATCAATAATTTTAAGCCGCCACTTATTTTTTTGTATTAAACATTTTCGTTTGGTAAACGGCTGTAAAAGGCCGCCAACAGCGGTAACGGCT